>Ga0256841_1000258_pt1 | contig 58094 bp, 49 predicted proteins | sample 356308metaG_FD_185971 | JGI IMG/M metagenome (GOLD analysis project Ga0256841, IMG submission 185971) | Hydrothermal vent microbial communities from Mid Atlantic Ridge, Atlantic Ocean - 356-308 | ecosystem: Environmental > Aquatic > Marine > Hydrothermal vents | place: Atlantic Ocean: Mid... | reverse complement strand
GAGAAATATCGAGGATATCTTGCTTGAGAGGTTGGTCAGAAATAAATAATGCTAACAATCACATCCAGCGGACTGTCAACCGCGCCGCTGCGCTTTGCGGCTGCCAGCCGCTGATGTAAATCGTTATAAGCAGAAGGAAGAATAATATGAAATGTTTTAATCATATAGATCAAGACGCAATTGGCTCTTGCAAATCATGCTGCAAAGGTTTGTGTGTTGAATGTGCCCATGACACTGGGGAAGGATTGGCATGTAAAGAAACATGCATAAATGATGTCAAAGAAATAAATGAAATAATGGATAGGAGTAAAAAAATATACAGCATAGGAACAAAAGCACCATTAATAACATCAGGAGTTATGGTCTATTTCTTGTTTGCGGCTTTATTTGGTGGTATTGGGGTATATGATTATTTGGCAAAAGGCAGATTAAAAGAATTTACATTTATCATGTCATTTGGTTTCATTATTATTGGTGTATATGTGCTCATTAAAAATAGGAAATTAAAATTAAATTGTTAATGCTTATAACAAGTCATCCCAGCCGACCGCTGAAAGCGGCGGCTGAGCTTTATCGTTAGGTTTACAAAAGAGGAGGCTTTATGGAATTATCTGAAGAAGAACGAAAACTTCTAAAACAGTATCAAGTCCTTTCTCTCTCATTGCCAAGCCTAGCTAACCGTATAGCAATAGAGGTTATTCCAGCAATTATTTTTGTATCATTAGGAATCTATACAGAAAAAATCATATGGTTTATTGTTTTAATATCATTAATGGTTACCTACAATGTTCAGAGAGTGGTGCGGCAATATAAAAACATTAAAAAACTAGATTCAATCTCAAAAAAAGTTATTGGCAAAATAAATGAAAACAAAAGAAACTAACAATAACATTAAGTCGTTCGCTATCGCTCTCTGGGACGCTCCTTATGTAAACGTTAGCCCATGAGTCTAATGGAGCATCATTGAACATGAAGACGATAATTTTTGCTCCTGAAACCATCAACATCGCGGAAACAACGCGAATGATCGAAATAGCCAAACAAGTGAGAGACGAATTTCGCTGTGTCTTCTTTGGATACGTGATGTCTTCTCCCATTTGATTGAAGAGGCGGGTTTTGAGTTCCGTCGGATGACACCGTGGTTAACGCAAGAGAAAATAGAGCATCTGTGGAAAGTTGACCGAATGGAAAGTTTCGATGACCCTTTTACGGAAGCGGAATTAAGAGAACGGGTTGAGAGTGAAATCGCCCTGTATCAGGAACTGAATCCTGTTGCCATTGTCATAGGCTTTACCTTGAGCGTGACCATTTCAGCCCGGGCAGCCAAGATTCCATTGGTTTATGTGATGCCTTTCGCGTTAACACGCCCTTTTCTCGAAGCCGGTTTGGCCACTTTCCCTGACGCGTTCGATTATCCATTTTTGCGGATTATCCCTAGAAAAATTCTGGATCGCCTCACCAATTATTTGCTGCTGCATACGAAACTCTGGATAAAGCCATTTGAGAAAGTCGCGAAGGATTTCGGGGTTCGTCCCCCCGAAAGGTTGGTGGATATCTATGAAGGCGACTTCAATTTGGTGACCGACATCCCTGAAATCACGGGCGTTAAAGAGTTGCCGGAAAACTGGCATTATGTAGGGCCCATTTTCGCCCATCTTGAAGGCGACATTCCTCCCGAATTGCAGAATCTGCCCCATGACCGACCTGTCATTTATTGCGCGTTGGGGAGTTCTGCCAATCGAGACATCCTCAAAAAAGTCATCGAAAGTTTTAAAGATACCCCTTACCTCGTCATCGCTCCGGTCAAAGCGCATATTCAAAATCAGGGCGTAAGAGTCCCTGAGAATGTCTGGGTGTATGATTGGCTTCCTGCTCACAAAGTCAATCCCTTGGCGGATATTGCCGTTATTCATGGCGGGCAAGGAACGGTGCAAACGGCCTGCGCTTCGGGCACGCCTTTTGTGGGTATAGGTTTGCAGCCTGAGCAAGAATCGAATATCGACCCAATCGTTCGGCTGGGTTGTGCCATTCGTATTCGGAAACACCGGTTATCTCGCAAGACACTCCTGGCCGCGATTGAGCAATTGCTGAGTGATGCTACGGCCCGGCAGAAAGCAAAAGAAATTCAAAAACTTTTCATGCCCTGGAATGGCGCGAAAAATTCGGCGAACTTCCTGAAGCAAAAGTTTGGTTAATCAAAACGGGCTAATTCCGTCTGCAGCAGGCAGTAGCATCGCCGATCGCGAACTGCACGGGCTTATTTACACAGCCGCTGCCTCTGAACCATCCGTTAGGTGAAAAATGGTGTACTTACAACTCGCATATTTACATTTGGGTACGATTTTTCCTGCATTTTTAATTGGAACGTACCTTTTACTAAACAGAAAAGGTACGCCTATACATAAATTACTCGGTAAAATCTATATGCTTTTAATGTTGTTCACGGCAGTGGTTACTTTATTTATGTCGGCTGAAGTTGGTCCTTCTATTATGGGCCATTTTGGATTTATACATCTGTTTAGCTTTCTGGTTTTATATTCTGTTCCGGCGGCATATTTCGCTGTATTAAAAGGCAATATAAACAAACATCGTAGAAATATGATTGGGCTTTATGTTGGTGGTCTTCTTATTGCTGGTGCTTTTACTTTTGCCCCAGGTAGACTATTACATGGTTGGCTATTTTCGTAAGCAATCACCTAACAAATAGCTTCACTGGAAAAACCACTCGCTGTGCTCGTATTTTTCTAGTGAGCAAGGCGTTAGAGATATTACGGTATGAGTCATCCAGCAACATACAAGCACATCCAGTAGATAGTCAAAAGGTTCACGATTTTTGCATCCGCAAAAAGTCGCGCCCCTGTTGCCTGCCTCTGATGAGAGCGTAGAATCTACATTTTTGGCATGTACGTCATACATTCGCCATTGTCGAGGCTTTCCTGCATCGGGTTTACAATTTCCTTGCCGTCAATGAAGAAACGGGTTTTATTAACCGTTTTTCCATCAACAACACTTGTCGAGATCTCGGTTTGTGCTTTTTCGAAAAGGCTGCTGTTATTGAAATAGTACGCAATATCATCCAGCCTGTCGGATGGAAATCGACATTCCATTTTGCCTCCCTGGGGCATCTCAACGATGTAATGGCAGGTTCCATTTTCCATGCCGGTTATACTCCGCGAAAGCTTCTCACCGGTCCAGGGGTGAATAAACTCCTGGACGATTTCAGTACAATTTTGTATGTGGGTGGCCAGCTCTTGCATCTCTTTTTCTCTACATGCCTTGGCTTCGGTGCTCCAATCGGAGTCCTCGAGTCTATCGGATAACTCCTTGCAAGCGGCCATCAATGGATCCTGCCTACTTATTTTCAAGCATTCACATACGGATACGGCATTGTCTTTTACCTCGGTGGCCAACGTTGTTGCAGACCAGGGTAAAAAAAAGATCAAGGCGATGATCGAGCGTCTGTTCATAATAGATCTCCTCTAGGAAAAACAGGAACCGTTTCATTTTTTCAACGAAAGAAAGGGCACGCAAGGGTTGGTTTTGTATAGATAGCATTACCACATAGTCCCAATCCAACTTATGGATACGTTCTGGTTTATTTTTCTATGAGTTCTGCCTCTATAGCATTACTCACCAAAAATCTCTTTGATGTCTTCATACTTCGCTGTGATGGGGTAAACATTTTGATAACCCATTTTTTTGAGTGTTGCCGCAGCGAGGCAGGCGCGCCCTCCAGCAGCACAATGAATCAGGATGGGGGTTTCTGGATCAGAGGTTAGCTCCGTAATTTTCATTTCCAGTACGCCACGAGGTATATTGACCGAATGAGGTAGTTTTGATTCGGCTGCTTCATGTGGCTCCCGCACATCGAGAATAATTGCATTTCTGTTTTCTGAAAGAAATTTTTTTGCACTTTCCGGATCGAGACATTCACACTGGGATTTGGCTTCTTCGACGAGTTCACTGACGGGTTTGATCATCTTATTGTCTCCTTTGTTTTTATTTGAGTATATATATGAACGTATTGAAGTAAAAGAATCTCGTCATTCTTGAGTGACAATTTTTTAAAAATTCAGTAGTAGAGAAGTTGGCCGTTAAAGAACGATAAGTATATACTGGTATATATTATGCTTATCTACGAAGTCTGTGAACGGTTTGCAAGAAATAGGATTCCTTATGCCATTGTGGGTGGGTATGCGGTAGCCTTGCATGGGGCAGTCAGGGGCACATTCGATATCGATTTCATTACAAAGTGGACGTTGTCCAATTTGAAAAAAATTGAAAAAACACTTAATGAGTTGGGGCTTGAGTCACATCTGCCGATTAAGGCAGAGAATGTATTCAATTTCCGAGATGAATATATAAATAACCGCAATTTAATCGCATGGCAGTTTGTAGATCGCCATCAACCGGATCGTCAAATCGATATCATCATTTCTTGTGATCTGACCGGAAAAAAAACCAAACGGATTAAAACGGGTGCGGGGGACATAAAGATCTTGTCCATCGATGATCTGATCGAGATGAAACGTCAGAGTGGACGACCGCAGGATCTGGAAGACATTAAAGCACTTGAATTGATCAAGGAGAGAAAGTGAGAACTGTACAAAAGTTTGAGCCAGCCTATCTTGAACGCTGTTCCAGTCTTGAGGCGGATGAAATACTTCGGTTTCTGGAAGATTTCAAAACCCTGCATCAGCGAAGCCTGAAGCCAGCCCGTTCCAGGCTTATCAGTATCAAGATCCCGCAAAATCTACTGGATGGATTCAAGCGCAGGTGTCAGTTAGAGGGTGTCCGCTACCAGACTCAAATCAAAGAGTTGATGAGGGATTATCTGACTCGCTAGTGTGTTGATGCTTGCGATCGCCAAGTAAGTGAATCAGCAGAACGATAGCAAACCCCAAGATTGCCAGTGTGAGAGAGTAGAGTACGGTGGAGTCGAAACTGTCTGGCAGTATTGGCGTTGAGTGGATCAGTTTTTGTTTGCCGCGGATCTCGACCCATTCCCGATTCTGGAATGGCCAGATCATCCACAGAGAACCAATCAGAATGCCGTTGATTACCAGGAGCGTAGCACGATGATAGTAATGCAGCAGCCAGTGTAGAAAGCGGCTGAAGCCGATCAGACCAAGGGCAGCGCCAGCGGCGAAGGGGATTATGATTCCGAGTCTGAAATGCCCCATGCCGTCAATGATGTAGGCGTATTTCCCCAGAATCAGCAGGATGAACGATCCGGAAATGCCGGGCAAGATCATCGCCGTGATCGCCAGCGCACCGCAGAAAAAGATAAACCAGTTTGCCTCGGGCGTGTCTTTGGGCGTCATGGTGACCACCACTAGCCCGAGGGCGATACCGACGAAGGTTTCGACGAGATCACGCCAGTCGGGGTTATCAATGTGTTTGAAGAGTACGACAATCGAACCGAGAATCAGACCGAAAAACAGGCCGTAGATCAATTCAGGATGGGTCAGGATCAGTTTCGGCAGTGGGATGACGCGAGTAAAAAAAAGCAATGCACTGAAAATGCCGATGATCAAGGGGAGAATAAAATCGAAATGGGCGTGGGATAGGGCACCATTCAAGTCGAGGCGTGAGAGCTTCTTCAGGAAGACCAGATCAAAGGATTTGATTGCATCGATCAATTGTTCATAAATGCCGAGGATGAAGGCCATGGTACCGCCACTGACACCTGGGATGACATCAGCCGTGCCCATGCAGAAACCCTTAAGGGCGAGTTTAAATTTTTCTAGCAACATCCGCGGCGGGAAAATTCGTGTACGGCATCCACATAGACTTCCACCTTGGCCGGGTCGATATCGGGTGTGATGCCATGACCGAGATTGAAGATATGACCTGAGCCCTCACCGTAACTGTTGAGGATATGTTTCACTTCTTCTCTGATCCGTTCATTTGGTGCCCGTAGCATGGCCGGATCCATATTACCCTGTAAGGCAACCTTGTCCCCGACTCTTTTACGTGCCTCACCAATTTCTATGCTCCAATCGAGGCCCAGAGCATCACAGCCGGTATCCGCCATCTGTTCCAACCAGAGACCGCCTCCTTTGGTGAACAGGATAACGGGAATACGGTCATCGCCATTGCCCTTGTTGAGTCCATCTACAATCTGCTGCATATATCGGAGTGAGAAGGACGCATAGTCTCGTGTGGTAAGAACACCACCCCAAGTATCGAAAATCATGACCGCCTGAACACCGGCAGCAATCTGGGCATTGAGATAATCGGTGACCGAATGGGCAACGGTCTCCAACAGTTGATGCAAAAGATCAGGCTGCTGGTACATTAGCGTTTTGGTTTCACGAAAATCTTTCGAAGAACCGCCTTCGATCATGTAGGTGGCCAGTGTCCATGGGCTGCCGGAAAAGCCGATCAGGGGAACGCGTCCGTTGAGTTCGGAGCGGATGAGGCGAACCGCATTCATAACATATCCCAATTCGTCTTCCATATCCGGGACAGCGAGGTTTTTGATGTCTTGCTCGGTTTTGACTGGTCGTTCAAATCTCGGTCCGATACCTTCGTTGACGGAAAGACCTAAGCCCATGGCATCGGGAATGGTCAGGATATCAGAGAACAGGATTGCTGCATCCAGCGCATAGCGATCAAGTGGCTGCAAGGTCACTTCACAGGCCAGCTCAGGCGTTTTGCAAAGGGTAAGAAAATCGCCGGCTTTTTCTCGTGTGGCCCGGTATTCCGGCAGATAGCGCCCGGCTTGGCGCATCATCCAAACGGGTGTTGCATCGACAGGTTTTCGCAGTAAGGCGTTTAGAAATCGAGAATTTTTCATTGTATTTCAAGGTAGTCCAGAATACCGTTAGCGGCCTCCCGACCATCGAAAACTGCGGTGACCACAAGATCGGAACCTCGTACCATGTCGCCGCCGGAAAAGACTTTCGGGTTGCTGGTCTGCCCTTTGAGAGGACCTTTTGTTTTAACGCCCTGCCATTCATTGAGTTCAATACCGAACTCTTCAAACCACGGTGCAGGACTTGGGCGGAAACCGAAGGCGATAACCACCGCATCGGCAGGGAGAACCTCCTCACTGCCGGGAACCACCTGAGGCATGCGACGGCCACGATTATCCGGTTCACCCAGTTCTGTACGTACAACCTTCACTCCTTCAACTTTGTCGGTACCCACGATCTCCACAGGTTGACGATTCCACAGGAATTCGACGCCTTCTTCTTTCGCATTGGCCACCTCGCGCATGGAGCCTGGCATGTTTTCTTCATCTCGGCGATAAGCGCACTGAACCGTCGCGGCGCCCTGTCGGATGGCGGTACGCACACAGTCCATGGCGGTATCGCCACCACCGAGCACGACCACTTTCTGCCCTTCCAGATTGATGAACTCAGCGGTATCCTTTTCAAGACCCATCAGGCGATTGATGTTGGAAACCAGATAAGGAAGTGCCTCATGGACACCTGGAAGGTTTTCACCGGGGAAGCCCCCTTTCATATAGGTGTAGGTACCCATGCCAAGGAATACTGCATCATATTCATCGAGCAATTGTTGAAACGGGACATCCTTACCGATCTCCGTATTGAGCACAAACCGTACACCCATCTCTTCCATCATTTGTTTGCGCCGGAGGACGACATCCTTTTCCAGTTTGAAAGGTGGGATGCCAAATGTGAGTAGTCCACCGATCTCTTCATAGCGATCGAATACAACAGGTTCGACGCCATTGCGTACGAGCACATCGGCACAACCGAGACCGGCGGGGCCGGCTCCGACAATTGCAACTCTTTTACCTGTCGGAACCACATGGGACATGTCAGGCTTCCAGCCCTGCTTGACGGCCTCATCGGTGATGTACTTTTCGACAGAACCAATCGTGACGGCACCAAAGCCATCGTTCAGAGTGCAGGCCCCTTCACAGAGTCGGTCCTGTGGGCAGATTCGACCACAGATCTCGGGCAGAGAATTGGTTTTGTGTGACAGCTCAGCAGCCTCGAACAGATTGCCTTCCTTGATCAGCTTCAACCAGTTGGGGATATAGTTATGTACCGGGCACTTCCATTCACAATAGGGGTTGCCACATTCGAGACAGCGTGACGATTGATCAGCTGCTGATTCCGGATCAAATTCACCGTAGATCTCTCCCCACTTTTTGATACGGATAGGTGCCGGGATTTTTTCCGGATCACGGCGCGGCAGATCCAGAAATTCAAAATGATCTCTCAATTTACTCATCTGATTTTTCTCCGGTCACGCAGCGTCACGCAGGCTGCCGAGTAATTCGTTCAGATCAGCAGCTTTCGGGATCACCAGCCAGAATTTACCCACATAATCGGCAAAGTTATCGAGGATCTCCCGACCATAGGCACTGCCCGTTTCGATAACGTGTTCGCTGATCAGTTGCTTAAGGTAGCTGCGATACTCTTCCATATGCTCCGGCAATAGGCGATGTGTATCGATCAGCTCATGGTTGAATTGATCATAGAACACGCGCTCCATATCCAGTACGAAAGAGAGTCCGCCTGTCATTCCGGCTCCGAAATTGACTCCGGTCTTACCCAAGACCACGACAACACCGCCGGTCATGTATTCACAACCATGGTCACCGATGCCTTCCACCACTGCCGTGGCGCCCGAGTTGCGGACAGCAAATCGCTCACCGGCCTGACCGGCAGCAAAGAGTTTTCCTCCAGTAGCGCCATAGAGACAGGTGTTACCCATAATGACCGTATCCTTGGCGACAAAGGAGCTGTTAGATGGAGGAGACAGGACGATTTTACCACCTGCCATGCCCTTACCGACATAATCATTGGCATCACCTTCCAGGTAAAGCTCAAGCCCGCCAGCATTCCAGACACCAAAGCTCTGTCCCGCCGAACCGGTCAGATTGATGCGAATAGGGGCGTCATCCATACCCTGATTGCCGTGATGACGTGCAATCTCACCAGAGAGCTTCGCACCAATGGAACGATTGAAATTATGGATTTCATAGCTGAATTCACCACCGGTCTTGTTTATGATGGATTCCCGGATCTGATTCAGCATCTCTTCGGCCAGTTCACCTTTGTCATGGGGTTCATTTCTGGGCTCGCTACAGAAGAGCGGCTTATCCGAATCAATTCCCTGATCAGACAGGATAGGAGATAGATCCAGTTTGCTCTGCTTGGCGGTGGAGCCTTCGAGCAGTTCCAGCAGATCCGTTCGGCCGATCAGATCAGTCATTCTGCTGACACCAAGTTTTGCCATCAATTCGCGTACATCCTGGGCGATGAACTTGAAATAATTCATGACTTTTTGTACGCCGTTGGGCTTGAAATGCAGGGTCCGCAAGTCCTTGTCCTGGGTAGCAACCCCGGTTGCACAGTTGTTGAGATGACAAATGCGGAGGTATTTACAACCCAGCGCGACCATTGGGCCTGTTCCAAAACCGAACGATTCTGCACCAAGAATGGCGCCCTTAATTACATCAAGCCCGGTTTTGAGTCCACCATCGGTCTGCAGGCGCACCTTGTTGCGAAGATTATTCGCACGAAGCGCTTGATGGGTTTCGGTGAGTCCGAGTTCCCAAGGGCCACCGGCATATTTTACCGAGGTCAGAGGACTTGCACCGGTACCGCCGTCATAACCGGAAATCGTGATCAGATCAGCATAGGCCTTGGCAACACCAACGGCAATGGTGCCGACCCCGGCTTCCGCAACCAGTTTAACGGAAACGAGCGCCTCCGGGTTGACCTGCTTGAGATCGAAGATCAGCTGTGCCAGATCTTCAATGGAGTAGATGTCATGGTGTGGCGGTGGTGAAATCAGGGCAACACCCGGTTTCGAGAAGCGGAGTTCAGCAATCATCGGATTGACCTTGTCACCGGGAAGCTGACCACCTTCACCGGGTTTTGCTCCCTGTGCGATTTTGATCTGCAGAACCTCTGCATTGACAAGATAGTGTGGTGTAACACCAAAGCGGCCTGACGCAACCTGCTTGATTTTGGAAACTTTGTCCGTACCGTAACGAGCCGGATCTTCACCACCCTCACCAGAGTTAGAGCGGCCACCAAGCCGGTTCATGGCCTGTGCCAGGGATTCATGTGCTTCCGGAGACAGGGCGCCAAGGGACATGCCTGCCGAGTCAAAGCGTTTGAGGATTTCCTCGATCGGTTCCACTTCTTCGATATCGATAGACCTCGTATCATCTTTCAGTTTCATGAGGTCGCGGAAGGCCGCGGGTGGCCGGTTATTGACCTCGTTTGCGTACTCCCGGTACTTTTCATAATCACCGGTTTCCACCGCAGAGTGGAGTTTCTGGATCACATCTGGATTGTAGGCATGGTATTCACCGCCATAGATAAATTTCAGCAGGCCACCCTGACGTATTGGTTTGCGGTGGTTCCAGGCTTCGCGAACAAGCTGTTTCTGATCGTTTTCTATGTCTTCGAAAGACATACCCTGGATTCGGCTGACTGTACCCTTGAAACACAAATCGATGACCTCGTTACTGAGTCCAACGATCTCGAACAACTGGGCACCACGATAACTCGTGATGGTGGATATCCCCATTTTTGAGAGGATCTTGAAAAGCCCCTTCTGAATGCCCTTTCGGTATGCCTTGGCCAACCGGTTTTTGTCCTGGCTTTTGATCTCGCCGCGACGAACCATGTCACTAATTGTCTGGTAGGCGAGGAAAGGGTAGACCGCGCTTGCACCATAACCGATCAGGACAGCGAAGTGATGCGGATCACGAGCAGTCGCCGTTTCCACGATAATATTGGCTTTACAGCGCAGGCCCTCGTCTGTGAGTCGGTGATGAATGGCTCCGGTTGCCAGTGCGGCATGCACCGGAAGTTTGTCTTTCGCAATGGCGCGATCAGAAAGCACGATCAGTGTATTGCCACAGGTGACGGCATTGACTGCTTGGTCACAAAGATGTTCGATCGCGGTTTTCAGATCCTGATCTGCTGGATAATTCAGATCGAGTTTTTCATGGGCATACAGTGGGTCATCATCCTCCAATAGTTTGTGAAACTTGCCACTGCCCAGTACGGGTGAGTTCAGCATCAACCGCTTTGTATGCTGTGGCCCTTCTTCGAACAGGTTTCTTTCCGGCCCGAGATAAGTGTTGAGCGACATGACTATGTTCTCTCGCAGCGGATCGATTGGTGGATTGGTGACCTGTGCAAATTGCTGACGAAAGTTGTCATACAAAGGCCGTACATGGTACGAAAGTACCGGCATGGGGGTATCATCGCCCATGGAACCCACCGCTTCCTGCCCGGCTTCTGCAAGTACCCGGATGACCTGATCGCGTTCCTCGAAAGTGACCTGGAACAGTTTAAGATAGGTTTCCAGCTCATCCGGTTCCAAGGGATGTTCGGTCAGGTGTTCGTGATCGAAAGAGGCCTCCAGGACCCGCATATTCTGACTGATCCATTTTTTGTACGGATAGCGGACCTTCAACATACCGTCGATCGCTTCTGGCAGGATCAGTTTGCCGGTGTGGGTGTCGACCGCTAGCATCTGGCCGGGACTCAGCCGCCCCTTTTGTACCACTTCTGCAGGATCATACTCATAGACACCGATCTCTGAGGCCAGTGTGATATGACGATCTTTTGTAATCACATAGCGTGCAGGGCGCAGGCCGTTGCGGTCCAGCAGACAGGCCGCATGGCGACCATCGGTGAGTACGATCCCGGCCGGACCATCCCACGGTTCCATGCGCATGGCATTGTATTGATACAGGGCACGTAGATCCGGATCCATGAACTCCATGTTCTGCCAAGCCGGTGGAATCAGCATACGCATCGCTTCGAAAATATCCTTGCCACCCGCGATCAGCACCTCGAGCATGTTGTCCAATGATGAAGAGTCTGATCCGCTCTGGGAGACTAATGGCCGGATCCCTTCCATGTCAGGAATCAGATCAGAATGGATGTTGCCGCCACGGGCCAGCGCCCAGTTCCGATTACCACGGATCGTATTGATCTCCCCATTGTGTGCCAGATAACGGAAAGGTTGGGCCAGTCGCCACTCAGGCCAGGTGTTGGTGGAGAAGCGCTGGTGAAACACGCATAAAGACGAAGCCATTTTTTCATGGGTTAAATCAATATAGAACTCACCCAGGTGTGCTGGCATCACCAGCCCCTTGTATGCGATCACATGCGAGGATAGACTGGGGACATAGAAGATAGGATCGTTGGCTTCCAGTGCATTTTCCGCTCGCCGGCGAGCGACAAAGAGGTGCCGATTAAAGTCTTCCTCAACCATGCCCGGCGGTGCATTTACAAAAATCTGTTCGATCCGGGGGCGCGAGCGGGCGGCGTCTTCTCCGCATGCGTCAGGGTTGACCGGGACTTCACGCCAGCCGATAACCTTAAGTCCTTCTTTTTCTATTTCTTTTTGTAAGACTGATCGGGCCTTGCTGGCCTGTACCTCTTCATGACTCAGAAAGACCATACCTACGGCGTAAACATCGGCCAGTTTGTAGCCTTTCTCTTTTGCAATCTGTTTCAGAAAGGCATCTGGCTTCTTCATCAGCAGGCCGCAGCCATCACCGGTTTTGCCATCGGCAGAAACTGCACCGCGATGTGTCAGACGGCAGAGGGCGACGATGGCTGTATTGACCAGTCCAGAACTTGCTTTACCGTCCATGTGGGCGATCAGACCAAAACCGCAGTTGTCTTTCTCAAACTCCGGCCGATAAAGACCGTTTCGTTGGGCGTATGCGTTTAAACTCATGTAGTGTCTTTATTTGTCCTTAAATCAAAGCAAAAAGGCGTGAAAGTATAGCCCTGAAGTAACAAAATGTCACGATGGTGAACGGGCTTGCGATGCAGATCTGGGCTATGGTCGGGACAACTGTGAGTGTAGCATCCTTCGCAACAGCCTGTTGAAATTAGTGATGAGAGGCCTTATCCATTGCCTGCTTGACACTTGCAATAGTTCTTGGCCAGGGTTTACGTTTTTTGATATCCCTCGGCAGGGAAGCGATTGAGGCCGTTGCCGTTGACCGATCAGGGAAAGGGCCCTTGACAATAACATACCACGGTTCGTTTTCATGCGTGGTTTCGAACCAGGCGATGTCATCGCCCAGTTCATTTTCCCGGAGAATCTTTTTCAGTGCCTCTTCATCATGCGTTCCCAGCAATTGCAGAACAACTTTTTTGTCTTCCTGGTTTCGAAGCCAGTTTCCATCACGAACGCCCGGAATGGACAGTTTTTCCTCGAAAGAAGTTTGTCGCGTTTCAACTGAAGTTGCTGCTTTGTCAACAGATTGGGTTTTCACTGTTTCAACTGCTGTTTTTTTGACAGGTTCCTGATTTTCTGTCTTTTTGCTCGGGGTATTTCCGGGTTTTTTGGTTTCCACCAGTTGAGGATTTCCATTATCGTCGATCATGACGACAACTTCTTTTTCACCAGGAGTCACGGAGGGTTCGGGAGAATGCTTGTTTTCCTTTTCCAATGTCTGGACAAATTCATCCAGCGGATCAGGCGTCTGTTTCTCTTCCGGTTGCGGTGTCGTGCTGGCCGGTGATGACGAGTCGGCGATGGATTCATCTTTACTTGCAGGTTCAGCCGTAGAACCTTCTTCATTTTCAGATGCTTCATCAACCATTGCAGTGTTTTCGGTGGCGGCTGTCTGTTCAGGCAGTGTCGGCTCATCAAACAGTGCCGAGTCTCGTGGTGTCGCTTCAGGCTTTTCCGTTTTTTCAGCGGCTGGCGTGATGTCCAGCGGGATTTCTTCTGCAATGCTGGATTCAGGTTCACCACCGAGCTGGCTGGTTAACCAAAGGATCCCTGCAAGCAGGGCGAGGACAGCGGCCACGGCGCCAATCTGCCAGCTTTGAAACCGCCTTCCGACAGGGGCTGCTTTCTTGTCATAATAGGTGGCAGCTGCAGGAAACTCTTCTTCTACCGGTTCCTCGAAATCGAGAACCTCATCGACGACGGGGAAACTCACGGCTTCTGAAACGTGGGCATCTTCATTCAGTAGTGCCTGTTGGGCAAGGGTATGGATTTTCCCTGCAATGCCACCCGATTGCTTGTAGATTTTGTGTACTGTGTCGGCTGTAAAAGGGAAGTCACCGCTGAGTCCAGCGTGTTGTAACCGTTGTTCCAGATACTCACCGGTCTGTTGTTCATTGAAGGATGGGATTTCGAGCTGGTGTGTCAGGTTCTGTGACAGGGTCTTGAGCTGGGGTGAGTCCAGCATGGTGTTGATCTCGGGTTCACAGAAAAGAGCCATTTTCATGCGTGAATGCCCTCCCTCCTGCTGCATGAAACCGAACAGCAGGGTGAAGGCGTCGACTGGCAGTTCGTGTGCGTCGTCGATCAGCACGACGGGGGTCAGCATGGCACGTTCCAGTGTTTCGATGTGATCTTGTAAGGCCTCGGAATAGACCTGGAAGAGATCGTCCGCATCGGCATTGATTTCCAATTCGAAACCGCTGGTTAATTGGCGCAGAAGAACGGGAGTGTTCAGTAAAGGGTTTGCCTGGATCCGGCAAATGCGCCAGTGATCGGGTGCGTAGTATTCCAGCCTTTCCAGCATGGAGGTTTTGCCTATCCCATTTTCTCCAATGATAAAAATCATCTGGTTGGAGAAGCCGATGAGATGCTGGATCATGTCGAGCCGCTGCATCAGATCGGGATTTTCGTAATAGAAAGAATCCGGTTCTGCTGGAAAGGGATCGAACTTGAGCCCTAGTCGGGCAAGAAAGTCGTTTGTTTGTTGATCGGCTGAATTACTGTCCTGTTCTTCCATGTATTACACCCTCTTTTTTATCTCTATCCGCTGATCTATCCGTAGATACGTTCAAACTCATTGATTGCATAACGATCCGTCATGCCGGCAATGTAATCTGCGACACGGCGTGCCAGTTTCTGCGAACTCGCCTGTTGCAGTAGTTTACGTTGCTCATTTTCATAGGGAATCAAAAGAGGATCTTCAATATAAGCCTCGAATAATCCCTTCACAATTCGGCCGGCTTTGACGGTCATACGGTGAACCTTATAGTGCTGATAAAGATGATCGCGCAAAAAGCGCTTCATTTCCAGGTTCTTTGCGCGCATTTTATCGCTGTAACGAATCAGAGGTTCGTGTTGCTGTCTGACATCCTCGATAGTTTCAAGATTGGCGTCAATGATCGCCTGACTGCTTGTGGTGACCAGATCAATGGTCAGATCATTTATCATGCGGCGGATGGTTTCATGCCGCAGTCGTTTGGTATCCAGCTCGGGCCATTCCTTTTTCACTGAAGTATAGTGTGAGCCGAACAGTGTGGTTTCACAGAGTTGCTGTTCACTGATCAGTCCGGATCGCAATCCGTCGTCCACATCATGGTTGTTGTAGGCAATTGCATCGGCGATGTTGACAAGTTGAGCTTCGAGTGAAGGTTGTTCTCCTTTCAGGAAACGTTCACCCAGTTCGCCAAGTTGCTTGGCTTTCTCTTTCTTGCAATGTTTGAGGATCCCTTCGCGTGTTTCAAAGGTCAGGTTCAGCCCGTTGAATCCGGCATATTTTTCTTCCAGCACATCCACAATCCGCAACGACTGCAGGTTGTGTTCGAACCCACCCCACGGTTTCATGCAGGTATCGAGTGTATCCTGCCCTGCATGGCCGAAAGGGGTATGACCCAGATCATGCGCCAGGCTGATGGCCTCTGAAAGATCTTCGTTCAACCGCAACGCACGGGCAATGGTACGGGCGATTTGGGCAACCTCGAGAGAGTGGGTGAGGCGGGTGCGGAACATGTCACCCTCATGATTGACGAAGACCTGCGTTTTGTACTCGAGACGACGGAAGGCTGCGCAATGGACGATACGATCACGATCACGTTGGAAATTGCTGCGGTATTCGGGATCCTGCTCAGGATGTACACGGCCGCGGGAGTTGTGATCGGTTGCGGCCCAAGGGGCGAGTGTGGGAATGGTGTTCATCCTTCTCATGCTCTGCAGCGGTTGAGCGTCTCCATAAGTGCTGCTTGATCATATTCTCTGGTGACAACCGTATTACCGATGTTCCTGACCAGCACCAGACGGATTTGCCCATCGGCTGCCTTTTTGTCGACGGCCATTCGTTCCAGCATCGTTTCGGGAGAGAGTTCTGAGGGTGCCTTCGTCGGCAGGTTTGCCACTTGCAGCAGCTTGATCACTCTTCGTGTTTCATCTTCCGTGATCCAGCCGAGGCGTTGTGATAGATCCATCGCCATGGCCATGCCAGCTGCAACGGCTTCACCGTGGAGCCATTTTCCATAACCCATGCCAGCCTCGATCGCGTGACCAAAGGTATGACCGAGGTTGAGCAGCGCGCGGATACCGGACTCGCGTTCATCACGCGCGACAATCTCGGCTTTGTCACGGCAGGAATGTTCGATGGCATAGGTCAGTGCTTCTGGATCACGTCCAACCAGATCCTGCATGTGGTGTTCCTGCCATTCAAAAAAGGCCTTATTACCAAGGATGCCGTACTTGATCACTTCCGCAAGACCGGCACTTAGTTGTCGGTCTTCCAGTGTGTTCAATGTTTCGATATCTGCAATCACACAACGTGGCTGGTAAAAAGCGCCGATCATGTTTTTCCCCAGTGGATGGTTGACGGCAGTTTTGCCCCCGACTGATGAGTCGACTTGTGACAACAGGGTTGTCGGCACCTGAATGAAGTCAATACCTCGCTGGTAGCAGGCCGCAGCAAAACCCGCCATGTCACCGATCACACCACCGCCAAGGGCGATCAGTGTGGCGCTTCGATCGAAACGTTTTTCCAGCAGCGCTGTGAAGATAAGATCGAGTGTCTCCAGCGTCTTGTATTCTTCTCCGTCAGGCAGGATCACCGCCTCGGTTGTACATTCACGAAGTGCTTGCCTGACCGTCTCCAGATAGAGCGGGGCGATGGTCGTGTTGGTCACGATCATCACTTGCCGGCCACCAATATGATCTGAGTAAAGTTCCGGTCGGCCGATCAGATTTTGACCGATGTAGATCGGGTAGCTGCGTTCACCGAGATCAACGTGGAGAGTTTTCATTGCTGTTCGAGTTTCTTGAGTCTTTGGATGATATGGTTGACGACCTGGTGTACTGTACGGTTCTCGGTATCGATAATCAAATCGGCCGATTCACGGTAGAGCGGATCGCGCTGTTCAACGATTTTTCGCAATTTCTCTCTGGGGTTTCCGGTTTGTAACAAAGGTCGTTTTTTGTCTCGGCTGGTTCGGTAGAACAATTTTTTCAATGGAGCATGCAAGTAGATGACTGTGCCCCGATTTTTCAGATGTGCTCGATTTTCTTCTCTCAGGATGGCACCGCCACCGGTCGCCAGGACAATATTTTCCCGTTGTGTCAGCTCATCAATGATGGCACATTCACGTTTACGAAACCCTTCCTCGCCCTCAATATCGAAGATCAGGGAAATACTGGCACCGGTATGATTTTCAATCTCGTGATCACTGTCGACAAAGGTCTTCTTCAGTCGGCGAGCTAGTTGCCGGCCAATGGTGGTTTTTCCAGAACCCATGGGGCCGACAAGAAAAACATTTTTGTTATCAGGCATTCCAATTAAATTAAAAAGTCATTGCTCACCATATAATGAGAGGTATTGTACCATTACTGCTTGGGGGTACGGGCATAAAAAAGGGCGCAGACCTCGCGGAATGCGCCCAGATCCTTAACAGGAGGGGTTTAACGCAGGGATAAACTGTCCTTGAGGATTTTAGGTGTTACGAAAATCAGCAATTCGTTTTTGTTGTGTTCGACATGTGTGTTCTTGAACAACCAGCCTACATAAGGCATGTCACTGAAGAAGGGCACTCGAGTGACTTCATTCCGACGTGTCTGCTGGAAGACGCCACCCAGCACCACGGTTTCGCCATTATCGACCAGAACCTGTGTCTCTACTTTCTGGGTATCGATACTGGGCACATTGAGGAAGATCTCACCCACTGCGTCCTTGTTGACCGCAAGATCCATAATAATACGATCGTCTGGTGTGATATGAGGTGTTACCCGCAAACTCAGTACCGCCTTTTTGAAGGTGACCGAGGTGGCGCCACTTGAAGTCGCTTCCTGATAGGGGATTTCTGTACCCTGTTCGATCAGGGCCTCTTTCTGGTTGGCCGTGATCACACGGGGACTGGAAATTACTTCACCTCTTCCTTCCGCCTGCAATGCGGAAAGTTCAAGTTGTAACAGGTGGCTGCCGATTTTGCCAAGCGCAAGGCCGATGGAGCCTGCATTTTGTGCAGTGACTGGCAGATTGACAATATACTGTTCTTTCAAATTCTCACCCGAACCAGAACCAAAAGCAGTACTCAATCCTTCGTAATCACCGCCACGACGACCACCAATAACTGCTCCAATATTGTTATTCGGAGAGAGAGAGTTATAACTTAACCCAAACTGCACACCAAGATCCTTGGCGAAATCTTCGTCAGCGATGACGATACGGGATTCAATCAGGACCTGGCGAACCGGAATGTCGAGGGTCTTGATGACCTTACGCATCTCTTCCAGTTTGGAAGCGGTATCCTGAACCAGCAGGGTGTTGGTGCGTTCGTCGATGCTGACATTGCCGCGTTCAGACAGCAGGTTGTTTTCCTCTGCCTTGATCAGTTTGGCAATATCTGCTGCTTTGGCATAGTTGATCTGTATAAATTCGGTGTGTAGCGGTGCCAGTTCCTCCAGCTGCTTCTGTGCTTCGAGCTCCAGTTTTTCACGTGCGGCGATCTCTTCCTGAGGTGCCACCATGATAACATTCCCGCTCTTGCGCATACCCAGGCCCTTGGATTTCAAAATAATGTCCAGTGCCTGATCCCATGGAACATTTTTTAATCGCAGCGTGACTGTACCGGTGACGGTATCGCTGGCCACCAGGTTCAATCCCGTGAAATCTGCGATCAGCTGTAACACGGCACGGACTTCGATATCCTGGAAGTTGAGCGAGAGTTTCTCACCGGTGTAACCGAATTTCTTTTTCTTGAGTTCTTCTTTCTGTTTTTTGGTCAGTGGTTTGACCTCAACGGTAAGCTGATCATCCGACTGATAGGCCAGGTGTTCATAATGGCCATGTGGCGTGATGATCATGCGTGTCCCAGCCCCCTTGGAGAAAGTATCCACTTCCGAGATAGGTGTGGCAAAGTCGGTTACATCCAGTTTTCTGTCCAGGTTGGCAGGCAGTGTGACTTTTTTGAAATCGACGACAATCTTGCCACCTTCCTGGCGAATATCAGGATTGATGGAGGGATCAGAAAGTTTAACGATTACCCGGCCTTCTCCTTTGGGACCGCGGCGGAAATCGATTTTTTCTATTCGGGGTCCCTTTGATACGACCGGTTTTGCAGGCGCTTTTGCTGAAGCCGTTGCAGTTGTTTTACCTAAAGCAGGTACTGGTTTGGCCGTGGCAGATGAGCTGGCGCTGTCGAGTGTCACAAAAACACTGTTCCCCGTTACTTTGTATTCATAGGGAACCATTTTCAACAGGTTCAGAACGACGCGGGTGCGATTGTTCGCCTCTACCGCTGTAATACTACGTGCCGGACCGATACCGATTTCGTGCGATTTGTCTTTCAGCCCAAGTGAAGTACCCGGGAAATCAAGTGCGATTCGTGCCGGGTTATCAATGGTAAAACTGAGAGGATCGCCCTTCAATGCTTCGGAAAAATCCAGACGGATTTGCACTTGTTCACCAGGAAGAGAGACGAAGCCTACATCTTTGAGTACAGGCATGGCCAACACAGTTTGGATAAACAGAAACTGCATTACGATAAAAAGTCCTGCCATCACTCTCTTTCTGGTTCCATGATGACTCCTGAATTTGTTCAATACATCAATGTTCATTTTTCTAGCCTCTAGACTTTCTGTCATGTTTCATCATCTGACAGGGCGATGGATGCTTTCCTTTCTTCCCATGCACCTTGCAGATCCTTGACGATTTCTCTCAGTTCAATTTTCTCTTCTGAAATTGACAGGATTTTTCCATAATTCCTGCCCATATAATTTCCTTGTTTGACGCGGTAAATAACACCATCCGGATCCTGGATAATTCCCCATAGGGCATTGCCTTGTTCCAGCGTTCCCACCATGCGTAGGCTGTCCAGCTCGAAGTGTTCCAGTTCTTCCTTTTTGCGTTCTTTGACTTCGCGTTGCAGAGCGCGTTGTTGTTCTGTATCAATCACAACTGAAGAATCATCTTCATCGTCACGGAAGTTTTCTGAAAATGGATCGCGTCGATTAGCCGATTGATAGAGATAACGTTCTACCGGTTTGATTTCGGGGAGGGGTTCGATATACCCACCTTTGCGTGCTTTGACCTCGTCAACATAGGCTTGTAGACTCGCCATGTCATCAGAGAGACAACCACTCAGCAAAAGGCTCGATCCCAGAATGAATACAAATCGTGGTTTCATTTTGCGGCCACCTCCTCGATTGCTTCCCCGTCGGACTCATCCATATAACGATAAGTTTTCGCTATACTTTCCATGATCAGCCGGGGTTCGCTGTCTTTGCCCCGCTTGTCCTTGAATATCTTGATGTTGTGCTGGGTGACGATACGTGGCAGATCGGCGACACCACTGACGAACTGCCCAAATGAATGATAATCACCTGCAACCCTGATCTTGATCGGCAGCTCTACATAGAACTCGGACTCTGTTTCCTTACCCGGCTTGAATAACTCGAATTCCAAGCCGGCTCCCAGGCCCTGTTGTGAAATGTCGACCAACAGACCGGCCACTTCTGTTTTGTCGGGCAGCCGTTTAAGCAGGTCACCGAAGGATTGTTTGATCTCTTCGAGTTGTTCACGCAGTGCGACAAGGTTGGCTGCCTTGCGTTGCTTGAATTCGAATGTTTGACGCAGTTCCTGCTCTTTTGCTATGACCATCTCCAGCTGTTCCTGCTGGTGCCGATGGTGGAACCACCAACCGGCAGCTATGATCAGGACAAAGAGCAGCACACCAGAGGCGATTTTGACCGGTTTCGGCCAGCTACCCACATCTTCGAAATCAAGGTTGTTGATCGTATCCAGGTTCATGACTCAACTCCTTCCTGTTCCTCTCCATCCTCTGTCTGAATAGGAACCTGCTTGACTTTCAAGGTAAATCGGTTGAAACGTTCTTTGTCCTTGTCCTTTGTCTCAATGACTTCGAGAGTTGCTCCTGTAAGCCATTCAGATGCTTCCAGATTACGCATGAAATTGGACACCAGCGCGTTGGATTGTGCGGCACCCTTGATTGTCAGTTCATCTTCCTTCTGTTCGATTTCGTTCAGGTAGATACCTTCGGGCAGTGCCTTGACGAGCTCGTCAAACAGATGGACGACCAACGGCCGGCTGGTCTGTAATGTTTCTATCGCTCTCATGCGGGCGATAAGCTTGCTTTTCTCTTTTTCCAGTTCCTTGATTTCGGCAATCTTTTTATCCAGAGCCGAAATTTCCTTTTCCAGAAAAGCATTCCGATTGTTCTGGTTTTCAATCAATTTGTTGAAGTACATGTGAACGAGCCCGACAGTGCCCAGTGCCAGTATCGCTGTCAGCCCCAGTGCCGAAAGGAACTGTTTCTTTCGGGCGGCTCGTCGCTCTTCACGCCAAGGGAGTAAATTTATTTTGGACATCAGTTGAAACTCCTCAATGCCAGCCCGCAAGCGATCATCATTGCAGGTGCATCATTATTCAGTGCTTCTGAACGAACTCTTGATGCCAGAGGCATATTGACAAAAGGGTTGGCCACATTAACCGTTGCCCCTGTCTTTGCTTCGAGCAATTCAGAAATACCATCGGTTGAAGCACAACCACCGGCAAGGATGATGTGATCGACGGCATCGATGTTGTTACTGGAAGCATAAAAGAACTGGAGTGCACGGTTGATCTGTTGGGACATGGCCTCCCTGAATGGGTCCAGCACTTCTGATTCATAGTTATCAGGAAGTCCTCCCTGGCGTTTGGCCAACCCGGCCTCTTCATATGAGAGTCCATAGCGCTTCATGATCTCTTCAGTAAGCTGCTTGCCACCAAAGACCTGTTCCCGGGTATAAATGATGTTGAGATTATCCAGCACACTCAAGGTCGTCATGGTGGCGCCCACATCAATAACCGCTATAGTGTCAGTTTTTGTAATGATGCCAGTTTCTTCGACAAGCAGTCGTACGGAATTTTCGAGAGCAAAGGCCTCCACATCGACGACCTCTGCCTTGAGACCGGCAAGTTCCAGTGCTGCGACCCGGACATCGACATTGTCACTGCGGGATGCTGCCAGCAGAACATCGACCATGCCGGGCTCAGTAACCGAAGGGTGGAGCACTTCAAAGTCGAGTCTGACTTCTTCAAGGGGATAAGGAATATATTGATCGGCTTCAACCTGAATCTGACTTTCCATCTCGTCTTCCGTCAGGTCTTCAGGCAAGGCGATGATTTTGGTGATCACCGCAGAACCTGCAACCGCACAAGCGGCGGATTTTGCTTTACTCCCGGACTTTTTGACGGCCCTTGCGATGGCTTCTCCGACAAGTTCTACATCGGTAATATTCTTCTCGACAACCGAATTGGGTGGCAGAGGCTCTACCGCATAGCTTTCGACGCGATAGCCTTTTCCGGAATGGGATAATTCCAGAAGCTTGATGGAAGTTGAACTGATGTCAATTCCCAACAATGCGTTTGATTTACTTCTCAAGAAAGACATTGATTTTCCCTTCCTTAATCTTTTCAGCCAGAGTCAGCTCTTGTCTGAACGCTGTGCCTAGTTAACTGTCAAAGTGTTTCAAAATGTATTCAACCGGTTACAGGAGGCCCGAAACCTTGTTCCTTACCCGTCAGTTATCAGCCCTGCTAATGAGATTTACTGAGCGAACAGATAGGTTATCGACCATTCTTATCTTTTCTGTAGTATGTTGTTTAACATCATTTCCATTTGCTGTTATCCATACGAAATAACGCAATATTCAGGCCAACTTTTTTTCGGGTATAATCCAGCGCTGAATCATGAGATTTATTATCAATACACTCTTTTTCTTAATGCTGTTGGCCGTTGTGGGTGTAGCTGCAGGTCTGTATTACCTGCTCCCCGGGCTTCCGGATACAGAAACACTTGAGGATGTCCAGTTCTCGGTACCGTTGCGTGTTTATTCCAGGGAAGGCTCACTGATCGCAGAGTTTGGTGAGAAGCGCCGCCTGCCGGTCAGATATGAAGACGTGCCCGAGGTCGTGGTAAATGCCTTTCTCGCTGCAGAAGATGATCGTTTCTTTGAACACCCTGGTGTTGACTGGCAAGGACTCGTAAGGGCAGCAATGTTATTGATTCAGACCGGTGAACGAACCCAGGGCGGTAGCACCATTACCATGCAGGTGGCAAGAAATTTCTTTCTTACACCAGAGAAAAGCTACATCCGTAAACTGAGAGAGATTCTTCTGGCCTTGAAAATTGAGCGTGAGCTAGATAAGGAAAGTATTCTTGAACTCTATTTCAATAAAATCTATCTGGGCCACAGAGCCTATGGGATCATCGCTGCCTCTGAACTCTACTATGGGCTCCCCTTGTCCGAATTGACGCTTCCCCAAGCGGCCATGCTGGCAGCCCTGCCGAAGGCACCTTCCAGGATCAATCCAATAACAAGCCCGGAGCGGGCACTGAAACGGAGAAACTACGTTCTCAGACGCATGTTCGAGCTGGGCAAGATTTCGGAGGCCGAATTTCAGACAGCAATCAAGGCCCCAATTACAGCCCATATTCATCACCGGGCTCCAGACATCAGTGCTCCGTACGTGGCTGAGATGGTTCGTAGTCAGATGGTCGAAAAATATGGTGATAAGGCGTATACCAGTGGCCTGAAGGTTTATACGACGATCAGTGACCGTTTACAGAAGGCAGCCGATCGTGCTCTGCGCAAGGCCTTGCTTGATTACGATAGGCGGCATGGTTATCGAGGGGCAGAGCATCACTACGATCTGGATGAAAACACCAGTGAGAGCGATTGGCAAGAGATACTTGCAGGTTATCCTACCGTTGGGGGGGTATTACATCCGGCTCTGGTTATCGGTGTCTCAGAAAGATCGGCACAGATCTACCTGAAAGATAAAGGAGTAATGACACTGGAATGGCCTGGTCTGGAGTGGGCGAGGCGTTATATTGATGAGAATCATCGTGGACCCAAACCTAAATCTGCACAGGAGTTGCTGCAGATCGGTGATCTCATTCGGATAAGAGAAACCGAGAATGGACTGGAACTTACCCAGATCCCTGAGGTTGAAGGGGCATTGGTTTCTATGTCACCTGAAGATGGTGCCATTCTTGCTCTTTCAGGTGGGTTCGATTTCAATCACAGTAAATTCAACCGAGTGGTCCAGGCACACCGACAACCAGGCTCCAGTTTTAAACCCTTTATTTATTCCGCTGCATTGGAACAAGGCTACACTGCGGCCAGTCTTGTGAATGACGCACCGGTCGTATTCGATGATCCTGGTCTCGAGGATACATGGCGGCCTGAAAATTATAGTGGCAAATACCGTGGACCTACTCGTCTGCGTTCAGCATTGGCACATTCCCGAAATCTGGTTTCTATCCGTTTGTTGCGATCGATCGGTATCAAGAAGGCGATCAAGTATATCGCCCGGTTTGGCTTTGATCCGGAACATCTGCCAAAAGATCTCTCCCTGTCCTTGGGGAGCGGTGCGGTTGCTCCGCTGGAACTGGCGAGAGGCTATACTGTGATCGCGAATGGCGGATATCTGACCCGGCCATGGTTTATCGATCGGATCGAGACGGCAGAGGGTGAAGTGGTGTTCAAGGAGAAACCCGATCGTGTCTGTCGTGAGTGTGACTTGGTCGAGGGTGAAAAACTTGAAGGAGTGGCACCCAAAGTCGTTGATTCACGCAATATGTATATCCTTGCCTCTATGATGAGAGACGTGATTCGGGCCGGAACCGGAACGCGGGCTCTGGTTTTGAAACGGGGTGATCTGTCTGGCAAGACAGGGACCACAAACGATCAGAAAGATGCTTGGTTCTCGGGCTTTAACACTCGAATTGTTACAACAGTCTGGGTAGGGTTTGATCAGATCCGGCCACTTGGTTCACAAGAGACTGGGGGTAGAGCCGCTCTTCCGATGTGGATCGATTATATGCGTGTAGCACTGGAAGGTGTGCCCGAATCATTGCCTGAAAAACCGCCCGGAATCGTTGAGGTTTATATAGACAAACAGACGGGATTGCGGGCACGGAAAGGACAAAAAAATGCCTATCTGGAGATTTTCAGGGAAGAGAATGTACCGAAGCGTGAAGCTGTGAGTCCCGACTCAGACTCTGGCGAAATCGAGAACTCTATTCCTGAACAGCTTTTTTAGGAAATCATGAATAAAGATCGGATCAGAAAGGTTGATCGTATCAGGACTTGTCTTGCAGTTCCCTGAATCATACGGGAATCGAAAATGTCAAAACTGCTTCAACAGAAAATAGCAAATGAGGCTGCCCGTATCATGATGGAAGACAATGTCACCAGTACGGAGGTGGCCAGGCAAAAGGCCATGAAACGACTTGGGATTCAAAACAAGCGCCTCTTGCCGGATAATAAGGCTGTAGAAACGGCTTTGCTTCAATATCAGCGGCTTTTCCGGTCACAGCGGCATGTCAAGTTGTTGAATGAACTCCGAAAAACAGCGCTCAATGCCATGCGTATGTTGGAGCCTTTTTCACCTCGGCTGGTAGGGCCTGTCCTCAAGGGAACCGCAACAGAGAACGATGCTATCTCCCTGCATCTGTTTACTGATACACCGGAAGAAGTCCTTTTTCACCTGATGGATCGGCGTATTCCGTTTCGCGAAGATGAGCATCAGTATCAACTGACACGCAACCAGCGTATCTTTTGTCCTGTGTGTCGCTTCTTTGCCGGTTCAACAGAAATCACGCTGGCCATTTTCCCTTATAACGGATTGCGACAGGCACCTCTCAGCCCTATTGATGATAAGCCCATGAAGCGGGCAACTATTGCAACCGTCGAATCTTTGATCGGTGGATAACCATTCCCAAACCGTTCTCAGAATTGCTCTTCCTGTCCCTTTGCGACGGGTATTTGACTATCTACCACCTGTGGGTATCGATCTTGAAGAATTGAAACCGGGCATCCGGGTCAGAGTTCCTTTCGGAAAAAAGGATAAAGCCGGGCGTATAGGGATCATGATCGGGGTTGCGGACTCGTGTGATCTGGAAGCTGATCAGCTAAAAACCTGTTTGGAAATTATCGATCAGCAGCCTCTGTTTTCCGAACAGCAGCTGGAACTGCTTTTATGGGCGAGTGCTTACTATCACCATCCAATTGGAGAAGTCTTGTTCGCTGCCATACCCACGTCACTCAGAAAGGGGGTTCCTGCGAGGATACCGAAAATCAGCTTGTGGCGCCTCTTGCCTTCAGCGCCGGAGAGTGATGATCCGAAATTGAAACGAGCAACAAGGCAATCCCAGTTACTCGCATTTTTTAGGGAAAACCCGGAAGGCCTGACCGCGGAATCATTGAGAGAAACAGGCTCTGGCTGGCGCAATATTATCAGCCGTATGATAGATAAAGGTTGGGTTGAGGAGACTCAGACGGTGATTCCCTGTCTACCTCAAAAACCCATCATGGAAACTCATATTCCTGAACTGAATCAACATCAGGCTTACGCGGTCGACAAGGTCCTTGGGGAAAAAAACGAGTTCAGGGTTTTTCTGCTGGATGGTGTAACCGGAAGTGGCAAGACAGAAGTCTATTTTCGGCTCATTGAGCGAGTCGTTTCCGAGCGAAAGCAGGTCATGGTTCTGATTCCTGAGATTGGTCTCACAGTACAGCTAATCGAGCGGTTCCTGGTACGATTCAACTGTCCACTAACTGTTCTTCATTCCGGTCTCAATGACAAAGAGCGGCTGACGTCCTGGTTGTTGGCCCGGGAGGGTAAAGCTTCCATAGTCATTGGTACTCGATCGGCTGTATGGACGCCTCTACCCAATCTAGGTCTGATCATCGTCGATGAAGAACACGATCCTTCCTATAAACAGCAGGAAGGTTTTCGTTATTCCGCCCGGGATATTGCCATTGTCAGGGCCCAACGGGAGAATATACCGATAGTTCTGGGCAGTGCGACCCCTTCGTTGGAGGCATTGAACAATGTCCAGCAAAACAAGTATGAATATCTGTCGTTGCCGGAACGGGCAGGTTCTGCTTCGCAACCCACGCTCCGGTTCTTGGACCTGCGAGGTGCCGAGATGATCAATGGCCTCTCGCGAGAGCTCATGGATAAAATCAGGGATTGTCTTGATGCCGGTAGACAATCTCTGCTTTTTTTAAACCGGCGTGGTTTCTCACCAGTGATCCTTTGCCATGACTGTGGCTGGATTGCTCAGTGCAGGCATTGTGATGCCAATCTTACTTATCATCAGTTTGCCGGACAGATGCGTTGCCATCATTGTGGGGCACAGCAGAGAATGATCCCGGCATGTCCTGAATGCGGAGGCAGTGAGCTGGTACCTGTTGGCCAGGGAACAGAACAAATTACTACGACTCTGCAGGAATTTTTTCCGGAGGCGAGGATTCTCCGCATCGATCGTGACACAACAAGCAGAAAGGGCGAGATGCACAGGATGCTGGCTCGCGTTCATGAGCGGAAAGTGGATATCCTGGTAGGGACCCAGATGCTTTCAAAAGGACATCACTTTCCGGAAGTGACACTGGTAGGCATACTCGATGCCGATAATCGTCTCTACGGTGTCGATTTCAGATCGACAGAGCGGCTGGCGCAACTCATTGTACAGGTTGCGGGTCGTGCCGGCCGTGCTGAACATCCCGGAGAAGTCTATATCCAGACCCATCATCCGGATCATCCCGTGTTGCAGTCACTGGCGAGACACGACTTTACCGGGCTGGCGAAAGAGTTGCTAAGAGAACGTGCCGAAACCGGTTTACCCCCATGTTCTTCGATGGCAATCGTCAGGGTGGAAGCGGTTCATTCTGGTGATGCCATGGATTTCCTGAAGATAGCGAGAGCCCGGATCAATGCACCTGAGCAACTGGAGATCTGGGGTCCGATGGTCGCGCAGATGGAAAGGCGGGCAGGACGGTATCGCGCAATGCTGATCCTGCAGTCGAAGCACCGACAGGTTTTGCAGCGAGCGCTTGATGAATGGATACCGCAGGTGGAGGGTTTGAAAAGACCCTATAACCTCCGTTGGTCATTGGACGTTGACCCACAGGATACATTTTAAAAGAAAACTTTATTAAAAAGTAACAAAATTATCTTATATTACTTATAGTTATGTACTAGTATTTATATACTGCATAAAAACTTAACAAACTCTCATCATCCATGTCAAAAAATCGAAAAGTTAACCGGAATCGTAGCGCCAAATCACAAAGGGGTTCTATATTACCCTTTATTACCGGCCTGGCCATCGGCCTGTTTATAGCATTTGTCGTCTATCTGAAAATGTCAGCCATCAAAACGAGCCCCCAGGGGATTGAAGGAATGCCTACAGAGAAGGATGTTCAGTCTGGAGAAGGGGTGCCGGCAGAAAAACCGAAGTTCGATTTTTATACCATTCTACCGGAACGGGAAGTCAAGGTGCCCGAATGGGAACCGCCAAAACCAAAAAATATTTCAAATTCTGATGAATTAACGGCAGGAAGAGGTTCCTACGTCTTTCAGGTAGGTTCCTTCCAGAAGCTCAGCGATGCGGATAGTGTCAAAGCGAAACTGGTCATGCTCGGATTGCCTGTGGAGATCCAGCGGGTGGTGATCAATGGCCAGAAGGTATGGTTTCGGGTTCGAGTCGGACCCTATAAAGATCCATCAAAATTGGATATTGTTCGTCGTCGACTTTCTTCAAACAATCTTGACTATATCCTGTTACGTATAAAAGACGATGCCTGAATCAACGATCACGATCACGGTTAATGGTGAGCAAAAGACCATTCAAGTAAACACTTCGCTGGCCGAACTGTTGCAACTGCTCAACATCGAAGGACGACTGGCGATCGATGTCAATGGTAAAATCATCCCCCGATCCGCGCATGCAGCATATCAGTTGGCCGAGAATGATCGGGTGGAAATTGTGCATGCCATTGGCGGCGGTTAGCCGCTATAATCAACACTCCCAGAAATGAAATGAATCCCTTGGTCGACGATACTTTTGAAATTTCCGGTGTGACATACCGTTCCAGGCTTTTGGTGGGGACGGGTAAATATGCCGATTTGGAACAGACGCGGGCAGCCATCGAAGCCAGTGGTGCCGAGATCGTCACCGTAGCCATTCGGCGTACCAATATCGGTCAGAACACCGATGAACCCAATCTACTTGACGTGATCCGTCCGGATCAATATACCATTCTACCCAACACCGCAGGTTGTTATGATGTGGAGTCGGCTGTCAGAACCTGTCATATGGCTCGGGAACTCCTTGATGGTCATGATCTGGTGAAGCTGGAAGTTTTGGGTGACGAAAAAACCTTGTACCCGGCCATGCCGGAGACCCTGGAGGCGGCTGAGATTCTGATCCGTGACGGTTTCAAGGTCATGGTCTATACCAATGATGATCCAATCATGGCCAAACGCCTGGAGGCGATGGGGTGTGTGGCTGTCATGCCGCTGGCTGCCCCGATCGGCTCAGGCTTGGGGATCCGTAACCCCTATAACATTCGTACCATAGTCGAAAATGCACAAGTACCGATTTTGGTCGATGCCGGTGTTGGCACGGCGTCGGATGCTGCCATCGCCATGGAGCTCGGTTGTGATGGCGTCCTCATGAACACGGCGATCGCCGAGGCCAAAAATCCGATCTTGATGGCGTCTGCCATGCGCAAAGGAGTTGAGGCTGGCCGAGAGGCCTATCGTGCTGGCCGCATGCCAAAGCGCCGGTATGCAAGTGCTTCCTCACCTCTGGAAGGATACTTTTTCTGAATTGAACGATTCCGTATCCACGACCAAACGCAGCATTCGAAGTTTTGTCCGCCGTGAGGGGCGCATCACTTCGGCACAACGGCAAGCAGTGGAACAATTATGGCCGCAATTTGGCCTGGGGAAAGCCGATTTGTCCGATCTGGATCGGGTTTTCGGGCGTCGAGCACCACGGTTTTTGGAAATCGGCTGCGGCACTGGTGATGCGATCATCTCACTGGCACAGTCCAATCCCGATAATGACTATATCGGCATTGAGGTCTACCTGCCGGGGCTCGGAAGTATGCTGCAGAAAATCAGAGCCTGTGGATTGAGTAATGTGCGACTGTTGCGAGACGATGCCATGGAGTGCCTGCAAGATGCAATTCTGGATCACAGCTTTGATGGGATCATGGTGTTTTTCCCTGATCCATGGCCGAAGAAACGGCATCACAAAAGGCGTCTGATCCAGCCTGAGTTCCTCTCACTGGTGGCAAAAAAGCTGAAGCGAAAAGGACGGTTATATCTTGCGACCGATTGGCAGGATTATGCTGATCACATTCTTGAGATCACAAGCGATCATCCAGATTTGATCAATCTTGCCGGCCCCGCTCAGTATGCACCCCGTCCAGCTTGGCGTCCTATGACCCGTTTTGAGAGGAGAGGGCTGCGTCTCGGCCATACGGTCAGAGATTTTCTCTTCGTACCTCGTTGACGGGAAGAAGATCACGGAAATCCTTGATCGCTGGGAACTCTTCCGTTTCCTTCGGTGGTCTCTGGCTGTCGGGCTGATGGATGGCATAGAGGTAGCGAATGCCAAACGATTTCGCCTGCCGCAAAACATCCAGGTTGTCGTCGATAAAAATCGTTCTTTTCCGGTCAAAAGGTTCAACCTTACTTATCGCTCTCCAGAACGCCGGATATTCTTTCGCGCAGCCAAAATCATGCGCGCAGAGGATATTATCAAAAAAGACTTCGAGATCGGTGTGCAGGAATTTTAGTTTGACCACGTCTCGATGGGCATTGGTGGCCAGAACCAGACGTTTGTTTCCCCGTTTCAATGCCTCAAGAAATTCTCTGGCCGAAGGGCGGTAGCGGATCAGATGCCTGACCTCATGCTTCAGAGTCGCCAGGTCGAGTTTGAACAAGTCAGACCAATGATCGAGACAATACCACTCCAGTGTACCCTCTTTCTCCCGCAGCTTGGGGATGATGTGTTCCCTTGCTTCGGCCTCACAGATACCATAATGTTCTGCATATCGCCTCGGCAGGTGGGTCAGCCAGAAGTAGCTGTCGAAGTAGAGATCCAGCAGGGTTCCGTCCATATCCAGCAGGACCGTATCGATTTCGTTCCAGTCAGGTTTCATGGTGGCATAGTACAAGATGCATCAATATGGGAAAATGGCCGAACCGTGTCAACAGGAAAAATAAATTGAATCGAATACCTGAAAGCCTTTATCAAACCCAACTCAAGAGCCTGCCCCTGATCTATCGGGGCAAGGTCCGGGATATCTATGATGTGGATGAAGATCATGTACTGATTGTCACCACGGACCGGCTCTCTGCCTTCGACGTGATTCTTCCTGACCCTGTACCGGGCAAGGGGCGGGTGCTGACCGCGGTTTCCAACTTCTGGTTTGGCAAGTTGCAGCATATCATTCCCAATCACCTTACCAACCGGACATTGGAGGAAGTCCTCCCTGACGAGGAGGAACGGGTGCAGGTCGAAGAGCGAGCTATTATCGTCAGAAAACTCAGGCCGTTGCCGGTCGAGGCGATCGTCCGTGGCTACTTGATCGGTTCCGGGTGGAAGGACTATCAGAGCCGTGGTGAGGTTTGCGATATCCCGTTGCCACCGGGTCTCGATCAGGCAGAGCGGCTTCCGGAGCCGATCTATACCCCATCTTCCAAGGCTGCGGTTGGTGACCATGACGAGAACATTCCCTATGAAAAAACCGTTGAATTGATCGGTGAGGAAAAGGCCGCCAGGGTACGGGCAATCAGCCTTCAGCTTTACCAGGAAGCAGCAGCCTATGCCCTGAAAAGAGGGATCATCATCGCCGATACCAAATTTGAATTTGGTATTGATGCTGACGAGAATCTTTTTCTGATCGATGAGGTTTTGACACCGGATTCCTCTCGTTTCTGGGATGTGGACACATGGAAGACCGGTATCAGCCCGCCCAGTTTCGACAAGCAAATCGTGCGAGACTATCTTGAAACCCTGGATTGGGACAAGACACCGCCGGGTCCGAAACTACCCAAGGAGATCCTTGAAAAGACGGCTGCACGATACCGGGAAGTGCAAGAACGCCTGACGCAATGATTGTACTGGTGGTCAACTGCGGCAGCTCCAGTGTCAAGATCGATATTCTCGAGTCAGAAACAGGTGACCGGATCTTCAGGGCAAAAGCACAACGCATCGGTACACAACTATGCCAGATCCGGATCGATGACTGGACACTACCTTTACCTGGAGCCGATCACGAAAAAGCCATTGAAACTATTTTCCAGCAGACTTCTCTGGAAGGTGTGACCGCTGTTGGCCACCGGGTGGTACACGGAGGGGAAAAATTTTCTGCCCCCATACGAATCGACGAAACCGTTGAGCGATCGATCGAGGAACTGATTCCATTGGCGCCACTGCATAACCCGGCCAATCTGGCGGGTATCCGTGCGGCCAGAAAACACCTGCCGGATCGCCCACATGTGGCGGTCTTCGATACAGCTTTTCATCATACTTTACCCAGGTGTGCACGCACCTATGCCATAGCAAAGGATTTACGGGAAAAACATGGTATCCGGCGTTATGGTTTTCACGGAACTAGTCATCGATGGGTAGCTCGGCGTGCCGCCGACTTTTTGCATGAAGATCTGCGGAATCTACGTCTGATCACCTGCCATCTGGGAAATGGTTGCAGTATCACGGCGGTGGAACATGGACGCTCCGTCGAGACCAGCATGGGGATGAGTCCATTGGAAGGGCTGGTGATGGGTACACGCTGCGGTGATATCGATCCGGGCGTGTTGCTGACATTGCAACGGCATGCCGGCTTGACAGTGGACGAACTTGATCACCTGTTGAACAAGGAAAGTGGATTGCTGGGTCTGTCTGGCATCAGCAACGACATGCGGGATATTGAACAGCGGGCTGCCGAAGGCGATGAGTCGTGTCAACTTGCTATCCGGGTTTTTTGTCATCGCTTGCTGAAGTATATCGGTGCGTATATTGCGGTTATGGAAGGTGTCGATGCCATCATTTTTACAGCAGGTATCGGTGAAAACAGTGCCTCGGTGCGGGAGCAGGTATGCCAGCATCTGGGGTTTTTTGGTGCGAGACTGCATGAAGAACGCAATCGGGAGGCGAGCGTTGATCGGCTAAAACCGGTGGCCCTGATCTCGACGGATCACAGCCAAACGCGATTGCTAGTCGTAGCCACTGACGAAGCACATGCCATCACCAGAGAGACTGAAGAGGTGCTCAAGTAAAGGTCGATTGACATCCATTAGCCCAAACATTCGATTCCAAAGGATGCGGTTTGATTTTTAGAGATGTGTTGGTGCGGGTTCCTGGCAACGCTGCTCTGGCGATCCATCTTGATACGGATGAAGAAGCCAGTGCCGCCAGGGTCATCTCAGGTGGCAAGGTCAAGCACAAGGCTGCCTACACAATTACCACCGGCTTTGCTCAGAAAATATCAACCCAATGGCACAAGAACGGCTGACCGAAATAATCTCTCGCGGATAATTTTTCCTGTCAACTCAACCCCGGAGCATGGCCTGGCTGCGTTTACACCGACCTCCATTTCCAGGATAGCTTAGATAGTCTTTTTTGGAGAAAGTTTGAGGCTAAACCAGTCCCAACGGGATTTTGATCTAAATATCCTTCAAGTTTTTCCGGTTTTTGTCGTTAAGAGGAATACGATGCTTGATCGGACAGGGAGTCTAGGACTTCCAAATGGTTAATAAACGGGGTATGGAAAATGTCGAAAAAGATTCTTTACATGCTGGTTCCTGGAACCAATATCAGTCCATTTGATGTCACTTTGGCAGCGGATTCAGGTTTTGATCTGGTCCTTCCGCTGACTGGAATCAAGAACAGCGATGTCATTCCAGCGATCCAGGATGCCATCTTCTGTCGTGCGCCAGGTCGTTTCAACGACACGGGTATTTTCATCGGTGGCCGTGATGTCAATTTGGCCACAGATATGATCGAAAGTGCCAAAAAGGCCATGGTGGGTCCTTTTCAGGCCGCAGTTTTTGCCGATCCGAACGGTGCCTATACCACATCGGCCAGTGTTGTTGCGCTCGTGGAAAAAACACTGGAAGAGCAGACGGGCAAGGGCATGGAAGGTCTGAATGTTGCCGTGTTCGGTGGAGGCCCGGTGGGACTTTGTTCTGCAGTTTTGGCGGCCAAGGCAGGGGCAAAGCCCAACTTGTGTCAGTTGACAGCAGATGAAAATATTAAAGCAGCCAACCGTTTTTGCGAACGTTACGGTGTCGACGTGCCTTGGGTAAGCGCAGAAACCCACAGGGAGAAGATCGAGGCGGTCAAATATGCCGATATCATTCTTTGTGCAGTCAAGGCAGGAATTCGCGTACTCGATAAAGAAGTGCTCGATCATGCGGCCAATTTGATGGTGGCCGCTGACACCAATGCAGTGCCACCCAGTGGAGTCGAGGGAATTGAAAGCCAGGATAACGGTGTTGTTGTCGAGACAGCATCCGGCAGTTTCCGGGGGATCGGGCCTTTGGCGATTGGGAACCTGAAATACAAGACTCAATACGGTCTGTTGGAGAAAATGCAGACGTCAGATAAGGCAGAGACGATCGATTTTGAAGATGCCTATCGTTATGCTGTGTCCCTGTTGCATACGGTGGAGGATGAAGCCACGGCTTGAGACAATTGGGTATAGCTTAAACAAAAAAGCGGCTTAAAGAGTCGCTTTTTTGTTGGTGATCTGTATGTGAAAGGTTCAACTGACAACGGCGTCAAGTTCACCTTTTTCATATTTCTGGTACATGGATTCCAGAGAAATCGGCTTGATCTTGGAAGCATTACCCGCGGTTCCGAAGGCCTCGAAACGGGCCACACAGATACCCTTCATGGCCTCACGGGCAACACCCAGATATTTGCGCGGATCGAACTCTTTTGGATTTTCTGCCATGAACTTGCGGATGGAGCCGGTGCTGGCCATTCTGAGGTCAGTATCGATATTGACCTTGCGTACACCGTGTTTGATACCTTCCTGGATTTCCTCAACGGGAACACCGTAGGTTTCACCGAGATCACCACCATGCTCATTGATGATCTGCAGCCAGTCCTGAGGAACTGAAGAGGAACCGTGCATGACCAGATGAGTATTAGGGATGCGGGCATGGATTTCCTTAATCCGATCGATGGCGAGTACATCACCGGTTGGGGGCCGTGTGAACTTGTAGGCACCATGGCTGGTACCGATTGCGATGGCCAGTGCATCGACATTAGTTTGACGAACGAAATCTGCAGCCTCATCCGGATCGGTCAGTAATTGATCTTTTGTCAATTTGCCTTCTGCCCCGACGCCATCTTCTTCGCCAGCCATCCCGGTTTCCAGTGAACCAAGACAACCCAGCTCACCTTCTACGGAAACACCACAGGCATGGGCCATCTCTACAACCTTGCGTGTTACCTCCACATTGTATTCATAGGTGGTCGGTGTTTTGCCATCGGTACCAAGCGAACCATCCATCATCACGGAAGTGAAGCCCAGCTGGATGGAGCGCTGACAGACGGCCGGACTTGTACCGTGATCCTGATGAATGACCAGCGGAATGTGGGGATATTGCTCGGCGGCTGCTTCCATCAGGTGGCGAAGAAAGGGTGCACCGGCATATTTTCGGGCACCTGCAGAAGCCTGCACGATGACCGGACTGTTGGTTTCATTGGCTGCTGCCATGATGGCTTGCATCTGTTCGAGGTTGTTGACGTTGAAGGCCGGAACGCCATAGCCGTTCTCAGCTGCATGATCGAGTAATTGACGTAATGAAATGACTGCCATTTGATTTTTCCTTGTTGTTGAACGAGTTGCCAGGACCTCTTTCCAGCCGCTGTACAACTCGACGCATTAAAACCTGCAGACCTCTTTAGGTATCAATCAGGGCCTTGCCTCCGACGGAGAAGCTACAAGTATATGAATAGTTTGAAAAAGCTTCCACTGTCACTTCTGGTTCAGTGGTTAAACATTGTTGCTGAACGAACGTTAAATCATTCGCGATGTTCTACCAGTTCTCCAACGCGAACAATTTTCATACCGTTCGTCCCTCCGCTGATGCCAGCTAGATCACCTTTTGTGATGATGACTGTATCACCATCCTGCACTACATTGTGATATTTCAGGATATCGATCATTTCCTTGTTAACCTCGAGGAAGTCCTTGTTGGTGACATCATAAAGGAACGGATATACCCCCCGAAACAGGGTGACCCGACGGCAGGTTCGGTCACTCCTCGAGAAGGCGAAAATGGGGATTGCTGAACGTGTTCGTGACAACCATTTACAGGTGCTGCCACTTTCAGTCAGAGAGATGATCGCTTTTGCATTGATATGGTTCGCAGCGTACATGGTTGCCATGGCGATGGTTTCATCGATGCCTTCGAAGTGCTGTTCAATCCGGTAGTCAGCGCCTTGCGCACCCCGTTGTTTTTCCGTCTCGTAGATAATACGTGACATGGCCTTTATTACTTCCACCGGGTATTTTCCGATACTGGTCTCGGCTGATAACATGACCGCGTCGGTACCATCAAGTACGGCATTGGCAACGTCGAAGACCTCGGCTCGTGTCGGAATGTGATTCTCGATCATGGACTCCATCATCTGCGTTGCCGTGATCACCACTTTGTTCATTCGACGTGCTTTTTTGATCAAACGTTTCTGTACTGGGGGTAGCGCGGCGTCCCCTATCTCCACACCGAGATCCCCCCGGGCAATCATGATGGCATCGGCTGTTTCGATGATTTCAGTTTCATTCTCAACTGCCTCGGCACGTTCGATCTTGGCAATGATGCGGCACAAACCTCCTTCCTTTTTGATCAGTCGTTGGGCTTTAACAACATCACTGGCATCCCTTGGAAAAGAAAGGGCGATAAAATCAACACCAAGCTGAATTGCATGGCGAAGATCACGCCGGTCTTTTGCCGTCAGTGCCTTGGCAGAGAGGCCACCGCCTTCTTTGTTTAAGCCTTTGTTGTTTGAAAGCTTGCCACCTAGAAGGACCGTGCACTTGATACGGGTGTCTCGAACCCGTTCCACATGCAGGATGATACGTCCATCATCCAGGAGCAGGTTGTCTCCCTTTTTGACATCATTGACTAGGTTTTTGTATGTGACACCCACCTGATGCTCATCACCATCCTGTTCTTTGAGAGCCGTATCGAGGACAAATTCATCGCCCTCTTCAAGGAAAACGTAACCATTTTTGAAGGAACGGATGCGGATCTTAGGACCTTGCAGGTCGGCCATGATGCCGATGTGACGCCCAGTTTTTTTTGTCAATTCATGAAGCAGTTTGACACGTTTTTCCTGGTCTTCATGAGTACCATGTGAATAGTTCAGCCGAACCGTATCGGCGCCTGCCTGAATGATTTTTTCAAGGACTTCAGGATCATCGGTAGCTGGTCCCAAGGTAGCAATAATTTTTGCTCTTCTCATAATCTTAATTTACTGTTTCTCCAAAATGAAACTGCCAGGGAAACCCTGGCAGTTCTCCTGAATTGGGATCAAGGGATCAGTAGCCTTCGCTTGGATGTGTTGCCATGGCTCTTGCTCGTTCTTCGAGTATGGCAACGGCTGGAAGTTCTTTACCTTCCAATAATTCAAGAAAAGCACCTCCCCCGGTTGAAATATAGGATATTCCGTCAGAAACTCCAAACTTTGAAATAGCAGCCAGTGTATCGCCTCCACCGGCAATAGAATAGGCCGGGCTTTCAGCAATCGCTTTTGCCAGGTCCCTGGTCCCACTGGCAAAGTGATCAAACTCAAAGACACCCAGTGGACCATTCCAGACGATCGTACCTGCAGTTACCAACATAATTTTCAATGCTTTGAGGGTCTCAGGTCCCAGATCCAGGATCATGTCATCCCCGGTGATTTCATTTACCGGTTTGACCGTTCCAGGGGCACTTTCTGAAAACTCTTTGGCACAGACAACATCGACAGGAATCGGTATCTCGGCATTTCTCTTCTTGGCCTTCTCGATAAGCTGCCTGGCAATATCAACCAGATCTTCTTCATACAAGGAACGGCCCACATCATAACCTGCCGCCTTGATAAAGGTATTTGCGATACCTCCACCAACGATCAGTTGATCGACCTTTTCGATCAGTGTCTCCAACACTTCCAGTTTGGTTGAAACCTTGGCTCCACCGACGATGGCAACCATGGGTCTCTCCGGATCGTCAAGGGCCTTGGTCAACGCATCCAGTTCTGCTTTAAGTAACGGGCCTGCACAGACAAGCGGTGCATATTTTGCAATACCATAGGTGGATGCCTGTGCACGATGAGCTGTAGCAAAGGCATCGTTGACATAGATATCGCACAGGGAGGCCATTTTTCGGGACAATGCATCATCATTGCTTTTTTCGCCAAGAGCGAAACGAACGTTTTCGCATAACACAGCATGTCCAGCTTCTACCTCAACACCGTTTAGCCAGTTCTTCTCCAGGGGGACTTCCTGTCCCAGCAACTCAGTTAACCGTTTGGCGACTGGTGCGAGTGAGAAAGCTTCCTCGTACTGCCCCTCTTTCGGCCTTCCAAGATGAGAGACGATCATGACACAGGCATTTTCATCGAGCGCCCGCTGAATGGTTGGCAGAGCTGCCCTGATCCGAGTGTCGTCTGTAATTTCACCATTTTTCAGTGGGACGTTGAGATCCTCCCGGATCAGAACCCGTTTTCCTGACAGATTGAAGTCATCCATCGTTAGCATGATCGTCTCTCCTTCATTGCCGTTACGCATTCATCAGGGCGAGGGTGGTATCCAGCATACGGTTCGAAAATCCCCACTCGTTGTCGTACCATGCACAGACCTTGACCAAGGTCCCATTTGATACTTTGGTCAGGCCTTCGTCGTAGATCGAAGATGCCGGGTTGTGGTTGAAGTCGATCGAAACCAGTGGCAGGTTGTTGTATTCCAAGATGCCTTTAAGTTCACCTTCGGAGGCTTCCTTCATGATGCCATGGATCTCTTCCGAGGTTGTTTCTCTTGCGGCCTCAAAAGTAAGATCGACGACCGAGACGTTAATTGTCGGCACACGCATGGCATAACCATCAAGTTTTCCAGCCAGCTCGGGTAATACGAGACCTACTGCTGCGGCTGCTCCTGTCTTGGTCGGGATCATGGATTGGGTTGCAGAGCGGGCACGTCTGAGATCGGTATGGTAGACATCGGTCAAAACCTGGTCGTTGGTATAGGCATGGATAGTTGTCATCAATCCACTGACTACACCGATTTTTTCGTGCAAAGGTTTGACCAGAGGAGACAGGCAGTTTGTAGTACAGGATGCATTGGAAATGATCTGATCCCCAGACTCAAGTATATTGTGGTTAACACCATATACAACCGTTTTGACATCATTACCTGCCGGTGCCGAGACGATAACTTTCTGTGCGCCTCCCTGCAGATGCAGGCTTGCTTTTTCCTTGTTGGCAAAAAATCCTGTACATTCATGCACCACTTCAACGCCCAGCTCACCCCAAGGCAGTTTTGCCGGATCCCGCTCAGCAAGGCATCGGATCCGATCACCGTTGACGACAAGATAATCGCCATCGACTGAAACCTCACCGGGGAACTTACCATGCGCACTATCGTATTGGGTGAGGTGGGCATTGGTTTTCGCATCCCCAAGGTCATTGATAGCAACGATCTCGATCTCGTCCGTGCGTCCAGATTCGTATAACGCTCGCAGGATATTTCGTCCAATTCGGCCGTAGCCATTGATTCCTACTTTTACAGGCATTTTTTTCTCCAAATGTGATTAACAGTTTAAAATTTTCTTTGTTTCTGAAACGAGATGATCAACAGTGAAGCCGAAATGTTCAAATAGAACGGTGGCTGGTGCGGATTCGCCAAAACGGTCAATACCGATCACTCGGCCATCCCGGCCAATATATTTATACCAGAGATCGCTGCTGCCTGCCTCAATGGCTAGTCGTTTAGTGACTGCAGGAGGTAAAACTTGGTCACGATACTCCTGATCCTGGGCATCAAATGTATCTGTGGATGGCATCGAAACCACCCGGATTTTTTTATCCGACAGTTCACGTGCAGCCTTCGTCGCCAGTGCAACTTCTGAACCGGTCGCAATGATGATGGCATCTGGCTCACCGTCACTGTCAAGCAGGATATATCCGCCTCTTTCGATCAAATTGAGTTGCCCGTCATCCCGTTCTTGGTATTCAAGATTCTGTCGGGAGAAGAGCAGAGAGGTGGGCCCTTTTCTTTCTATCGCGATCTTCCAGGCGACGGCAGACTCGACTGCGTCACACGGGCGCCAGACCGACATATTTGGGATCAGTCGCAAACTGGAGGCATGTTCTACGGGTTGATGGGTCGGACCGTCTTCGCCAAGACCGATGGAATCGTGTGTCAGGACATAAATGACACGGATCCCCATCAGTGCAGATAACCGTAGTGCATTTCGTGCATAATCCGAAAAGACCAAGAAGGTTCCGCCATAGGGGATGATTCCACCATGTAAAGCGAGACCATTCATCATGGCCGCCATGGCAAATTCCCGAACTCCGTAATGGATATAATTTCCTTCTGGTGAAGGTGGAATGATGTTTTTCGCTCCTGACCAGACCGTATTGTTTGATTCACCCAGATCGGCAGAGCCTCCGATCAGTTCAGGCAAGGCAGGGGCATAGGCATTGATCGCGTTTTGTGAAGCTTTGCGTGTCGGAATCGATGCCGCTTCCTGGTGAGTCTTCTCAATAAACTCCTGCGCCACCTTCTGCCAGTTTTCCGGAAGCCTACCGGCGATACGGCGTTGATATTCTTCTGCCAGCTCGGGAAATTTCTGTTGATAGGTCCTAAATTGCTTTTCCCATTCCGTTTCGGCAGCGGCGCCCTTTTCACGTGCATCCCAAGCATTGTAGATTCGCTCCGGAATCTCAAAAGGCTTCCAGGGCCAACCGAGTGTTTTGCGGACAAGTTCGACTTCGTCTTTTCCCAATGGGGCACCATGACTGATTTCCTTACCCTGTTTGTTGGGCGAACCCCACCCGATCACTGTTTTGCAACAGATCAGGGTAGGTTTGTCTGTGACAGACCGGGCTTCTTCAATGGCGTTACTAATGGCTTCTGCATCGTGGCCATCCACGTCACGGATCACATGCCAGTGGTAAGCCTCGAAGCGTTTCGGTGTGTCATCGGTGAACCAACCCTCGACTTCGCCGTCGATGGAAATGCCATTGTCATCGTATAATGCAATCAGCTTACCCAACCCCAGGGTTCCAGCCAGTGAGCATGCCTCATGGCTGATGCCTTCCATCATGCAGCCATCACCCAGAGCGACATACGTGTAGTGATCGACGATGGGATGCCCCTCACGGTTGAAGTGTGCTGCCAGAATCATCTCAGCCGTTGCCATGCCTACCGCATTTGCGAGCCCCTGCCCCAGAGGACCGGTGGTGGTTTCGACACCTGGTGTATGGCCGTATTCCGGATGACCGGGTGTCTTTGAGCCGAGCTGACGAAAGTTCTTTATCTCCTCCATCGAGAGGTCGTAACCGGTAAGATGTAACAGGGCATACAACATCATGGAGCCATGGCCATTGGAAAGTACAAAGCGATCGCGATCTGGCCATTGAGGGTTATTCGGATTGTGCTTGAGAAAGTCATTCCACAGGACTTCCATGATGTCAGCCATCCCCATAGGGGCACCCGGGTGTCCGGAATTGGCCTTCTGAACAGCATCGATGCTGAGGATTCGAATTGCATTTGCCAGTTCCCTTCGAGTGGCGACATCAGGTCTAGAAGTTTCGTCTGTTTTCATTGTTGTCTGCTGGTTGGTCATTGGAATGACTCTGGTTGTCGGGGAAAGGCCGTTATTTTAACCTCCCCATGATTCCGGGCAACTATTATTTGGCAAGGCCCCTCCATTTGATTGAGCAGCCAATGCTCGGGATCTGCTGCTGGGGGCCCTTTCCGGTCTCCGCGATTTGCTTCATGGCTTCGAATAGTTCTCTGCGAGCACCAGGTTTGGGTTGCATGCCACTGTCGTCCAACCGGCCCCGAAATTGGAGTTCCAGATCGGCGTTGTAACCAAAGAAGTCCGGAGTGCAGACGGCACCATAGGCTTTGGCAATTTCCTGAGTGGGATCGATGAGGTAAGGGAAAGGATAGCCCCGTTCCTTTGCGACCTGTTTCATATTCTCGAAGGAGTCTTCTGGATAGTCAGTGGGATCATTGGACATGATGGCAACACACCCAATGCCGAGATCGGAGAGTTCTTTGGTGTCCCGAACCAGACGGTCCTGGATCGCTTTGACATAGGGGCAATGGTTGCAAATGAACATGACCAGCAATCCCTTTGGTCCCCGGCATTCCTGGAGTGTCCATTTCTTGCCATCGACACCTTCCAGGCAGAAATCAATAGCGGGTTTGCCAAATTCACAAACTGGTGTTTCTGTTAAAACCATAGATTAAAACTCCTGCTAAGTCATATAAAATATGTATCGATAGGGTGGAGATCCTTTACTTCATATCTTACACTGTTCCACCTTTTGATATCACAATTTGGGAGAAGATGTATGGGGAATGCCCATTTATTCACATCTGAGTCCGTATCCGAAGGCCACCCAGACAAAGTGGCCGATCAGATTTCCGATGCTGTTCTGGACGCGATCCTGGAACAGGATGCGAAGGCTCGCGTTGCCTGTGAGACCTTAATCACGACAGGCATCGTTGTACTGGCAGGTGAGATCTCAACCAGCGCGACGGTCGATATGTCCGAAGTGGCTAGAAAGACGATCAAGGAGATCGGATACACAAGTTCCGACATTGGCTTCGACAGTGACACTTGTGCCATCATGGTGACCATGGACAAGCAGTCCCCTGACATTGCAATGGGTGTTGATGAGGCAGAAGACAAAGAGCAAGGGGCAGGAGATCAAGGGTTGATGTTTGGCTACGCCTGTAATGAAACCGAGGTGTTGATGCCGGCCCCCATTGCCTATGCTCATCTGCTCGTCAAACGGCAGGCAGAGGTACGCAAGAAAGGGACGCTACCGTGGTTACGGCCGGATGCTAAGAGCCAGGTGACATTCATCTATAAGGATGGAAAGCCCACGGGTATTGATGCAGTTGTACTTTCTACTCAACACGATCCGGATATCGAGCAGAAAGATCTCCATGAAGCGGTGATGGAAGAAATTTTAAAACCGGTTCTGCCAGAAAAGTGGTTGAGTGAAAAGACCCGGTACTATATCAATCCGACTGGCCGGTTTGTGATCGGTGGCCCTGTAGGTGATTGTGGACTGACGGGTAGAAAGATCATCGTCGATACCTATGGGGGCATGGCACGTCATGGAGGTGGTGCATTTTCTGGAAAGGATCCCTCTAAGGTGGATCGTTCAGCAGCCTATGCTGCCCGTTATGTGGCGAAGAATATCGTAGCGGCTGGTCTTGCCGATCGGTGTGAACTGCAACTTTCCTATGCGATTGGTGTCGCCGAACCGACATCGATCAGCGTGGAGACCTTCGGTACCGGCAAAGTGGATGAAGACAAGCTGATCGCGGCGATCAGGGAACATTTTGATCTACGTCCAAGGGGTATTATCGAAATGTTGGATCTCCTGAGACCCGGCATGAAGGCCACGGCAGCCTATGGCCATTTCGGCCGTGGAGACGAATTTACGTGGGAAAGAACCGACAAGGCTGAAGCGCTCAAGGACAGCCTCGGATTAGAAAAAATACTTTAGGAGTTAAATAGAAATGACAGCACAACCCATCGAAAATCTCGATCCCGATTACAAAGTTGCCGATATCTCGCTGGCAGAATGGGGCCACAAGGAGATTGCGATAGCAGAAACGGAAATGCCGGGACTGATGTCAATCCGGGAAGAATACAAGGGCCAGAAACCACTGGCAGGTGCAAGAATCGCTGGCTGCTTGCATATGACTATCCAGACGGCGGTTCTGATCGAGACACTGGTGGAACTCGGTGCCGAGGTTCGCTGGTCATCCTGTAACATTTTTTCGACACAGGATCACGCGGCGGCCGCGATTGCCGATCAGGGTATTCCCGTTTTCGCCTGGAAAGGGGAGACGGAAGAAGAATTCTGGTGGTGCATTGAGCAGACGATTTTTGGCCCCAATAATTGGCGACCAAACCTGATTCTGGATGACGGTGGTGATCTGACCCAGATCATGCACGACAAATACCCGGAACTATTGGAGGACGTGAAAGGCCTGTCAGAAGAGACCACAACCGGTGTCCATCGTCTATACGAGATGATGAACGAAGGAACACTGAAAGTCCCCGCGATCAATGTCAATGATTCTGTAACCAAATCCAAATTCGACAACCTCTATGGTTGTCGTGAATCACTGGTGGACGGAATCAAGCGGGCAACCGATGTCATGATCGCCGGCAAGACTGCCGTTGTTCTTGGTTATGGCGATGTGGGCAAGGGCTGTGCACAATCCTTGAAAGGCTTGGGTGCAACAGTCTGGATCACAGAAATCGATCCCATCTGTGCCTTGCAGGCCGCAATGGAGGGCTACCGTGTTGTGGTGATGGATGAAATCGTTGATCAAGCCGATATCTTTGTCACTGCTACCGGTAACTTCAATGTGATCACACATGATCACATGGCGAAAATGAAGAACGAAGCGATTGTCTGCAATATTGGTCACTTCGACAATGAGATCGACGTGGCCAGCCTCAAGCAGTATCAGTGGGAAAATATCAAACCCCAGGTCGATCATGTGATATTCCCTGATGGTAAACGGATCATCCTTCTGGCAGAAGGGCGGTTGGTCAATCTGGGTTGTGCAACCGGCCATCCGAGTTTTGTTATGTCCAACTCATTTACCAACCAGGTACTGGCACAGATCGAGTTGTGGGAAAATTCGGACAAGTATGAAAACAGGGTTTACACTTTGCCGAAGATACTGGATGAGAAAGTTGCCCGATTACACCTCAAACGCATTAATGCCAAGCTGACACAGCTGACTCCAGAGCAGGCGGAATACATCGGCGTTTCTGTCGAGGGGCCTTACAAACCAGAACATTATCGCTACTAGACACCTCTTGATACCAGGCGGGACTTTTCTCCCGCCAATACAAATTTCAGGAACCGATGCAAGAAGAGAAGAAGACCTACAGTTTCGAGTTTTTCCCTACACGCACACCAGAATCCGAAGCCAAGTTGGATGCTGTGCTGGAGCAGCTGGCGCCGCTCAAACCGCGTTATTTCTCTGTCACGTTTGGTGCTGGGGGGTCTACCCAAGACAAGACGTTCGAAACGGTCATGCGAATCCGGGAAAAAACCGGCCTCCCTGCTGCACCTCACCTATCGTGCATCGGTTTCAGTCGGGATGATATTCGTAAGATCCTGCATAAATACAAGGATGCTGGAATCAGGGAGATCGTTGCTTTACGTGGGGATCTCCCCTCTGGACTCGGATCCTACGGTGAATTACGTTATGCCAATGAACTGGTCGAGCTGATTAGGGAGGAGACGGGAAACTATTTTCATATCGAAGTGGCAGCCTATCCTGAGGTCCACCCTCAGGCTCAGTCGGCAAAGGTTGACCTGGAAAACTTCAAGCGTAAGGTAGATGCGGGTGCCAATGGAGCCCTGACCCAATATTTCTATAACATCGACGCCTACTTCCGTTTCGTTGAAGAGGCTCAGAAGATTGGGATCGACATTCCCATCGTTCCTGGAATCATGCCGATCATCAATTATACCCAGCTGATGCGGTTCTCCGAGGCATGTGGGGCCGAGATCCCCAGATGGATTATCTATCGTCTACGTGATTTTGGGGATGATCGGGTTTCCATCCGTAAATTTGGTATCGAGGTGGCGACAGAGCTTTGCCGCCGATTGCTGGAAAGAGGAGCTCCTGGCCTGCATATCTACACGATGAATCAGGCAGAATCTTCCGTTGCAATCTGGAATAACCTCAATCTTGGGGAGACCTGACAACACACACCGAATTGCATATACTGTAACTATTCATTTTGAGCTCTTTCCCCGGAGCATAATGGCGACGAAGACAGGCATTCTGACAGGCTCCAATGGGGCCGAAAAACCTCGCTTGCTGCTGATCGATGATGATCACTTGATTGTCGAATCACTGGGCTTTGTGTTACAGGGGAGCTTTGATGTGCTTCCGGCCGAAACCCGCGAGGAGGCAAAATCCATTCTGCAGAATCTTGGTGATCCACCCTCACTGGCCCTGGTCGATTTGGGTCTCCCCCCAACGCCGCATAACCCGGAAGAGGGGTTTGCCATGATCACGGAATTACTGGCATTTAACCCCTCAATGAAGATCCTTGTTTTGTCAGGCCAGAGTAAACGTAGCAACATTCAGCACGCAATGACACTGGGTGCCGTCGATTTCGTGACTAAACCCTGTGATGTCCATTTGTTGAAAGCAAGGCTTCAGCACCAACTCATGTTGCTGGATGCCGAACAGGCACGCATCACTGTCGATGAAGAAAAACCGGGCATTATCGGTAACAGTCCAGCGATAGAAACCTTGCGAGCTCTGATCAGGCAATTTGCTGATACACCTTTCCCGGTCCTCATCGAAGGTGAGTCTGGCAGTGGCAAGGAGCTTGTAGTCGAGTATCTTCACACCCAGAGCAATCGGAAGAAACAACCATTACTGACGATCAATTGTGCTGCTTTCCCGGCTGATTTGCTTGAGGCACAATTGTTTGGTCATGCCAAAGGTGCATTCACTGGCGCCGATTCTGCCAAGCCTGGCTTTTTTGAGCAGGCCAGTAAGGGAACGCTGTTATTGGATGAAGTAGGTGAACTACCGCTTGAGCTACAGGCGAAACTTCTTCGAGTGCTGGAGAACGGTGAGTATTACCGTATCGGTGAAACCCAAGCGAGACACTCCGATGCACGGATAGTTGCGGCAACCAACCGGGATCTTCCCGAAGCTGTACGGAAAGGGCTATTTCGTCAGGACCTTTATCATCGCCTGGGCGTGCTTACCATCAAGGTTCCGCCTCTACGCGATCGGGGTGAAGACTGCCTTTTGCTGCTGGATTTTTTCCAGAAACTCTATGCCGGGACTTTCGAGGCCTTCACCCTTGATGAAGAGGCAAGACAGCGTCTTTTACATTACAGCTTTCCGGGAAATGTCCGGGAGTTGAGAAATATCGTTATCCGACTGGGATCGAAATATCCAGGAGCTGTCGTGAATCGCCGGCAACTGGAAGCAGAGATGGAACTGGCCACCTATTTGCCGGAAAAGGAAACGGATGATCTCGATAGGATGGCAGAACGGGATCTACTGCAAACAGAAAATTTTCGTCTGGATGAAAAACTGGATGAATGGGAAAAACACTATATTGTCGCAGCGTTGAAAAACAGCAGGGGTAATTTGAGTCAGGCGGCCAGAATCTTGGGTATCAACCGTACGACGTTATACAGTAAGATACAGCGGTTATCGATCGAAGTAGAAACAGAAAAATAGAAGGGAAAATGTATAAAGATTACTTTGGCCTCAATCAGTCGCCATTCAAGATTACACCGGATACCAATCTCTTTTTCCCGGGAGCCAATCGGGGCGCGGTTCTACAGGCACTGATCTACGCCATTACCAGTGGTGAAGGAATTACAAAGGTCGTTGGAGAAGTCGGTAGTGGCAAGACCATGCTTTGTCGGATGCTGGAAGACGAGCTGCCAAATGATATAGAGATAGTCTACCTGGCTAATCCAAGCCTGACCCCCGACAATCTTTTGCATGCCATAAGTTTTGAGATGAATCTGGATGTAAAACCGGAAGATCCTCAATTGAAGGCTATGCATAAGATTCAGGACTATCTGCTGGAGCAGCATGCCAACGGCCGGCGTGTAGTGATGTTTGTGGAAGAGGCCCAGAGCATGCCGATTGAAACCTTGGAAGAATTGCGTCTTCTCAGCAACCTTGAAACAAAACAGGAAAAACTGTTGCAGATAGTGCTCTTTGGACAGCCAGAGTTGGATGAAAATCTGTCACAACCTCATATTCGTCAGCTCAAGGAACGTATTACCTACAGTTTCAACCTTGCGCCGTTGCAGGAGTACGAAGTGAGAGATTATCTCAATACACGGCTGCGGATCAGTGGTTATCAGGGTATGGATCTGTTTGATCAGAAGGCAGTTCGTGATATCTGGAAACACTCTCACGGTCTTTTACGCAGAATCAATATCATTGCTGACAAGTCCTGCCTTGCTGCTTATGCAGAAAACGACAGGTTGATAACCCGTAAGCATGTCAAGATGGCAATGAAAGAGAGTGATTTTGCCGAGATGCCAGGCAGAAAGACAAACACCAGGGCATCAGTCTGGATGAGAGGGCTTGCGTTTTTGATAGTGGCAGCAATTGCTGCAGGCATCTGGTGGTATTCTGGCATGAGGGAAAAAGTGGCTGTGGCTACTCAAAATGGTACAGTCAATTCAAACCAGTTATCGGGAGATGATCCCACAGAGACAGAATCTGAATGGCAGAAACTGAATCAAACCTTGACTACTTATCACTGAGCATTACAACGGTCAGTTGACGGAATTACAGGTTTTCCATTTTTTCTTGAGGATATCGAGCCGGAAACTTGGCGCTTTTTCTGCCTCACCTGCCGGAAAGATGTAAAAAATCCATTCTACCTCTCTTTTCCTGGCCGAAAATATGGTATCTTGATCCGTCCTGGGAGGAGCTGCACTAAAGATAATGGGCAATAAAATCAAGGGGAATCAAATGCATGTCTCGTGGCGAATAGTGATATTGACACTGTTTCTTGGTGGATGTGCATCGACGATTCCAGAACCGCATCAGCCATCAAAAGGTCATATCTCGGTAGATGAGCAAGCGACAACAGCATCGGAAGCCGAAATACCCGAAGTTATCCAGAAAAAACCCTTTTTGCCGCCACCTGTTCCTCAACCTGCGGAACAGGAACTCGAACGCTATACCGTCGTCGTCAACGATGTGCCGGTGAAGGAACTGCTGTTTGCTTTGGCTCGAGATGCCTCTCTGAATATTGATGTGGATTCGGATATTGAGGGTTATGTCACACTCAATGCTGTCGAACAAACCCTGCCACAAATTCTCGAACGGATTGCGCGTCAGACGAACCTGCGGTATGAGCTCAAGGGCAACAATCTCTATATCTCTCCGGATGAACCCTATTTTAGGACTTACAAAATTGACTATGTCAATATTTCCCGTGATATGGAAGGCCAGATCAGTATTTCCACCCAAATCGCAAAAACTGGAACAGTAGATGTCAAGGCAACGGGAGGCGGTGCAGGAGGTAACGAAAACAATTCACGAACGTCGGTAAGAAGCAGGTCAAACAATCAATTTTGGGTGACACTCGCCAACAACATCAGCAGAATTCTCGGTGAAGAGGGGAAAGGCAATGCTTCAGGAGAACTTGGTTCAGATTCTGTCGTTATCAACCCGGAAAGTGGCATTATCAGCGTTAAAGCCACATCAGCACAGCATCTGCATATCCAGAAATTTCTGGATGAAGTAATGCACAATGCACAGCGACAGGTTTTGATTGAGGCTACGATTGTTGAAGTTACATTGAACGATCGTTTTCAGTCGGGCATTGATTGGAATGCACTGGTTGGGGGCAATGATATTATCAAATTGCAGCAGTCACTTCTGCCGGGCACGACTGGGCTCGGTACCAGTTTCTTCCAAGCCGTATTACAGAGTGACAACGGACAGAATCCTGATTTTCGCGCCACGTTAAAACTGCTCAAAACCTTCGGTGACACAAAAGTACTGTCCAGTCCAAAACTGATGGCACTTAACAACCAGACCGCTGTTCTTAAGGTTGTCAGAAATGAAGTCTATTTTACTCTGGATGCCGAAACCTCACAGAACCAGACCAACTCATTGACCACGATCGAATCCGAAGTGCACACTGTACCGGTTGGGCTTGTCATGTCGGTCACACCGCAGATCAATGAGAATATGACAGTTACCCTGAATGTCAGACCCACAATTTCCAGGATATCGGATCGAATTCAGGATCCTGCGCCACAGTTGATTGCCGCCCAGTTTAAGGCACAGAATCCAAACTCGGATCTGCCTGATATCAAGAGTGAAATCCCTGTGATCTCGGTTCGAGAGATGGAATCGATTTTGAAAGTGAACAGTGGGCAGGTGGCGGTTCTGGGTGGCTTAATGCAAGATGATTATCAGCGCGATACCAACGCAGTCCCTGGGCTGGGAGACCTGCCCGTGGCCGGGGATGCGTTCAAACAACGGGATTTCAGGAATACCAAGTCAGAGTTGATCATCTTTTTACGTCCGATCGTGGTTCAGAATGCAAGTCTGACCGGAGATCTGAAACCCTATCGTCACTATTTGCAGGATAATGTCACAACCCCCCTGCCGGTAGAGCCCAGATAGAAGGAGTACGATTATGAGCCTTTTAATGGATGCGCTTAAAAAGGCCGAACGGGAAAAAAGCAGAGCAGCTTCAAAAAAGCGTCCGGAGGAACAGACCGGTTCAGATCCTTCTTCCGAGGCTATAGCCACAGATCAAACTATCCCGGATAGTGAGTCATCTTTCCAACAACCACTGAACCAGCCTGAAAAAGCCCCGCAGGTTCAGGAAGATGGGGGATGGGCATTTGATACCAGTGAATTGGAACTGGAACCTCTGGCACATCAGGATCATCAAAGTGCAGCGCTGGCCGATGATACGACAATGGCGGAACCTTTGCCCCCGGAAGAAGAGAAACAGCCTGATACTACCGGTCCCGTATCTACTTCAGATCCAGAATTTGACAAGTCCGGTTTCGATCACGATGTCACTCTGCCTTCGGAAAGAGCAATCCAGTCGTCTTTGAAAGACTATTTCGAAGAATCACAATCCATCACCCTAGATCAAAGTGAAGTCGGAACCTCCGAAAGTGCAAATGTGACCCAACAGTCGGTTATCAATACTTCGCCACTTGATGTTTCTTCCACTCACGTCACCGCACACACGATTTTCACTGCTAGCCAAGTGCGTAAACCATCAACCGGTCTTGCCAGTTATGCACTGTTCGGCACGATTTTTCTGGCCCTTGGTCTAGGGGCAACTGCTCTCTATTATTCCTATGTGACACCTTCTGTGATCAATATGCCGACTGCTCCAACAACTGTTGCCACTATGGTGGAGCCTGATGAGCAGTCACAGTCAGTTCAAGTGGATGTCAATACAGCAGAAGCCAATCCTCCCTTTGAACCGGGTACGTCAGTGACCGCTGTTACGACTGAAGATCCGGTGCTTGCTCAGGTGGTTAAGGAAGATCTATCCACAGAAGTTGCGCAGACCAAAGACAAAAAAGCGGCTAACTCCAGAGAAAAAACTCTGGAACCAAATGCGGGGAGGGTTGAAAATACCTCTGAATCCAGCTTACAAAAGGTTGCCCAAACAGAAGAAGAGACCGCAACAGCAGCAAAAAAAACGCGCTCAGGGATCAAGGAAACAAAAGTTGCTACTTCGGAATTACCTTCGATAGAACATGCCAGAGTATTGCCGGTTATTCCTCCTCCGGCACCCAAACCCAAACATGAGGTCGTCTATTTTCCCCAGCATGAAACGATGGGGAATCATTCCGCTACGGAACGAAAAGAAGAGGCCATTGTATTGGCGGAAAAGAAACAGGAATCACAGATCTTGCAGGGAGGTTCTGAACCGTTTGTCACACAGGCCAATAATCAACCCATTGATGTCGCATCGGCAGAGGATCTGGCAAAAGGTTTGCGGGTTCCCAAAAGTGCGATCAAGATTACAAAAGGGCATACTGGCAGAGCAACCAGTACTGATCTGACCCTGGCTTGGCGAGCCTATCAGAATGGTGATTATGAAACCGCGAAAGAACTTTACCGCAAGATCCTGAACAACAGACCGGATAATCGGGATGCACGACTTGGGATCGCAGCGATTGCCGTGCTGGAAGGCAACTATGAAACAGCTTACCGGCATTATCAGTATTTGTTGCAACTTAATCCGAGAGACGAGCTGGTCAATGCGGCTCTTTTCAATTTGCAAGGCAATTCCAGTGGGATCGTCAGTGAAAGTCAGTTAAAATTATTGCTCGATCAGAATCCAGATTCTTCCCAGTTATATTTCAGTCTAGGCAGTTATTATGCAGGGCAGTTACGATGGCCTGATGCACAACAGGCGTTTTTCGAAGCCTTCAATCTCGATCAGGAGAATCCTGACTATGCCTACAATCTGGCTGTAAGTCTCGACCATATGGGACAATCCAAATCGGCACTGGACTATTATCGCAAAGCGCTGAAACTGGCGAATCGAAAGCAGGTCAGTTTCAATACATCCAAAGTGTTGGCAAGAATCCAGAAGCTTTCGGGTATCGTTAAAAATTAGCAGCTTGTTGCCACCCAAGAGCGCGGTTGCCTATGAGTTCTCAAACAAATCCACTCCGTATCGGTGAAATTCTTATAGAAAATGGCGTGGTCAGCCATGACCAGGTCAGGATTGCGCTGATCGAACAACAAAAGAGAAACGAGCATCTTGGGCGGATTCTCGTGCGTCTTGGCTTCGCAACCGAAGCCATCATCCGAGATGTGCTCGGCGGTGCGCTCGGCCAGAAAAGTACTGATCTCACAAAAGTAGTTCCCGACAGCGAAGCAATCAAAAGGATTCCCAAAGAACTGGCACGCCGTTATCGTCTGTTGCCATTGACTTACGACAGGAATCGCAATCATTTGACGGTTGCTATGGCCGATACCTTCAATGTTGTCGCTATCGATCAACTCAATGCTTTACTCGGTGGAGATTGCGAGATCACCGCAACCCTGGCAGGCGAGGCAGAAATTCAGAAAGCGATCGATCAGTTTTACGGATTTGAGTTGTCGGTGGACGGTATCCTCAGAGAGATCGAGACTGGCGAGATCGATTACGATAGCTTGGAAGGCGATACGGAAGAATACAGTCAGCCTGTGGTCCGGCTTGTTAACGCATTGTTATCGGATGCGGTCAAGAGAGAGGCATCGGATATCCATTTTGAGCCAGAAGAAGGGTTTCTTCGTTTTCGTTATCGGATTGATGGGGTACTGCGTCAGGTACGGAGTCTGCACAAGAATTACTGGTCGGCTATTGCTGTTCGCCTGAAGGTCATGGCCGGGTTGGATATTGCCGAAAACCGCAAGCCCCAGGACGGACGAATCACGCTTTCCTTTTCGGGACGTCCAATCGATTTTCGTGTTTCCACCATCCCTACTGTTCATGGAGAAAATATCGTCCTGCGTGTGCTCGATCGTACCAGGGGCCTTGTCAGTCTTGACGAACTTGGGTTGGACGAGGATGTTTTGGACCTCCTGAAGATCATGGTTGCAAGGCCAAATGGGATCATACTGGTCACTGGCCCGACCGGCAGTGGTAAGACCACAACACTCTATTCCCTGCTTTCCCATCTGAATACGGAATCGGTCAACATCATGACACTGGAAGATCCGGTTGAATATCCCATGAGTATGATCCGGCAGACGTCAATCAATGAAGCAGTAAGGCTCGATTTTGCTAGTGGTATCCGAACGATTCTGCGCCAGGATCCGGATATTATTCTCGTGGGTGAAATTCGTGATGAAGACACGGCGACGATGGCCTTTCGTGCAGCCATGACCGGCCACCAGGTATTTACAACGCTACATACCAACTCGTCCCTCGGAGCAATCCCGCGTTTGATGGATATCGGTATCAAACCTGAAATCATGGCGGGCAACATCATTGGTGTCATGGCGCAGCGATTGGTTCGAAAGTTATGCAATCACTGTAAAGAAGCATATGAACCTTCCGAACTGGAACGACGCTTGTTGGGTATGAAAGCGGCTACAAAACCCTCTAGGATTTATCGGGCAAGAGGTTGTGAGCAGTGTGAACATCAGGGTTATTCTGGTCGAACTGCGATTATGGAGCTCCTCAAGTTCGATCACGAAATCGATGAACTGATTGCAGCCGGCGCTTCGCTTCGCGAGTTGAATGAAGTTGCCGTAGAGAAAGGATTCAAGACGCTGGCCGACATGGGAGTGCGCAAGGTTATGGATGGCGTTACCAGTCTTGATGAAATTTCCCGTGTTATCGATCTGACGGAACGAATCGGATAAGTCGAGATGGAGCTGTTCAAATACAAGGCGATTGATGAAACCGGCAGATTCATAACGGGTCGTATGGATGCGATCAATCCTGGCGATCTGGAAGTACGTCTTAAGCGACTGGGATTAGACCTGATCTCATTCAAACAAGTACAGAAAGTCGGGCGTAACCTGTTTACACGCCACGGAATCAATCGAACCGATTTGATCACTTTTTGTTACCACCTGGAACAATTACTTCGGGCTGGTGTTCCGATACTCGATGCCCTGAGTGATCTACGAGACAGTGTGGATAATCCACGACTGAGAGAAGTGATCATTGCCATGATCGAAACGATTAGTGGCGGCAAGAGCCTGTCTGAAGCGATGGCAGACTTTCCGAATGAGTTTGGAGACGTTTTTATCAATCTTATCCGGGCAGGGGAGCAGAGTGGTGAGTTGCCTACAGTGCTGGAGCATATCACAGAAAACCTCAAGTGGCAGGACGAACAGGCAGCACATACCAGGAAAATCTTCATCTATCCGGCCTTAGTCCTGGTTTTGATCACAGGCGTACTCTTCTTCCTCATGCTCTATCTGGTTCCGCAACTGATGCAGTTCATGCAGAACATGGGAGAAGAATTGCCGTTTCATACCCGAATGCTGATTGTGATCTCTGATTTTTTTACTAAGTATTGGTATGCGATCATTCTGGTACCAGCTATGATTTTGCTGGGAGCCTATATAGGCATGAAGACAAGTCCCGAATTTCACCGGAAAGTGGATGAGTTGAAGTTTAAAATCCCGGTATTGGGCCCGATACTGAAAAAAATGATCATGACGCGATTTACCAATTATTTCGCTATTATGTACGCTTCCGGTATTACCGTTATGGAATGTGTAAAATCAGGTGAGAAAATTGTTGGTAATACTGCCATCGCCGCAGCAGTCCGGGAAGCAGGCAGGTTGATAGGGGAAGGCGAAGGGATTAGTGCAGCATTCGAGAAAACAGCACTGTTCCCACCCTTGGTGCTGAGGATGTTGCGTGTGGGAGAGAATACAGGGACACTGGAAAAGTCCCTGCAAAATGTCAGCTACTTCTATAACCGTGAGGTCAAGGAATCCGTTGAACAGCTTCAGGAGATGATAGGGCCAGCGCTGACCGTTTTGATCGGTCTTTTGGTGGCGTGGATTATGTTTTCCATTTTAGGACCCATTTATGATCTCATTGCTAAGATCAAAGTTTAACCGGGGCCCCAAACGTGCGATCTGTATCGCTGCGGATGCGGTCACAGTCTATCACTGGGTGAAAGGCGAAATCAGGGAATCATTCCAGTTCGATGCGGATGATACCGGCCGTTTTCACTTTGCCCGCTACCTGCAAGAAACGCCGGTTCTCCCGACCTATTTGCTGGTCGATGTAGTCGAAGAAGAATTCCGTCAGGACACGATTCCCCATGTTTCCGGTTCAGATCGAAAGAGTGTTCTGGAAAGGAAACTGGCTAGAAATTTCCGTAACACACCCTATGTTCACTATGTTCTTCAGGGGCGAGAGACAGAAGGACGGAAAGATGACAAGGTGCTGTTTACGGCTCTGACTAACCCTGGCCAGATCGCACCCTGGATCAAACTTCTGGAACAGAACAAGATCCCTCTGGCGGGGATCTATTCACTCCCCTTGTTGAGTCACAAGCTGCTGAAGCATCTGGAGGCTAAATCGCCCAACATGTTGTTGGTTAGCCTTGGCAGTACCAGTGGATTGCGCCAAACCTATTTTCGTGATCAGAAGCTACAGATCAGCCGTCTGGCAAAACTCCCCCGTTTCGGGACAACACCCTATGGGCCATACGTCCTGGCCGAGCTGGAAAAACTCTACCGGTATCTCAATAACCTGCGCCTTCTCTCCCGGGAAGAACCGCTCGACATCTACATTCTTGCCCACGGCGAGATGTTGGTTGATCTGAATAACCGGATCAAGGACACAGGGCTGAGGCGCTATCATCTGATCGATGTCGCTACACTGAGCCATGAACTCGGTGTTGAAGGTGTATTGACGACACCTTTCAGCGATTATCTGTATGCTCATCTGCTCCTTACAGAAACGCCCGAAAATCATTACGGAACGCAGGAAGAAACCCACTACTTCACCATGCATCAGCTTCGGGTTGGGCTCTATGCGGCCAGCCTGCTGCTGCTTTTTGGTGGTACAACCTGGAGCGGATATAATTTTATCCGTGGTATATCACTCAAGCACCAGTCGATAAAATCCCAGCAGGAAAAGGCCTACTACCAGTCACGCTACGAAGAAGCCAAAAAGGATCTCCCACCGACGGCTGTCGAACCAGAAAATATAAAAAAGGCAATTGAAATCGTAGATACGTTGCTCAAATACAAAACCACGCCTTTTTTAATGTTGAGTACCATTAGCGAGGCACTGACCCGCTATCCCAATATCCAGATCGATGGGATTGAATGGATCGTTGATACAGATCCCAACAAGCGTCTAAATCAGACTATTGAACTGGAAGAAGGTGAGGACAGTATCGAAAAAGGAAACTATGACTATTATCAAATCGCAACCATCAAGGGACATCTCGATCCTTTTGATGGTAATTACCGTAAGGCGATTGGCATCGTCAAACGTTTTGCCAACACTTTGAAAAATGAGAAAAACGTACACTATGTGAAAGTAGAAAGTCTTCCACTGGATATCAGTCCTGAATCACGCCTGACGGGTGAAGCACAGGATGATCAACCGCATGATGCCATTTTCGCTCTGACCGTCGTGCTAGGGGTAAAAAATGAAAGCTAGAATCGAATGGTCAATGCTGCGAGGGGCGATCAGTACTTTCCTTCTGTGCCTGTTACTCAGTTCCGTACTCGTACTCGCCAGCTGGATCTTTCACAACAAAATGAAGGATGAGTATGACTTTAACCAAGCCAAGTTCCGCGAAGTGAGCCAGAAATATCTTTCAGTGGATAGTGACGAAAAAATCATTCGTGAGCTCTATCCTAGGTTTATTGAACTCTATAATCGAGGGATCATTGGTTCGGAAAAGCGCCTCAATTGGGTAGAGACATTGGAAGCGGCTGGGCGGGAGATCAAGTTGCCAGCATTGCGCTATCAGATCGAATCCAGAAACCCCTTTGAACCGGAGTTTGAACTGGATACGGGTGCTTACAAACTCTATGTGACCAAAATGAAACTCAATCTGGGTCTTTTGCATGAGATCGATCTGGCCAAGTTTTTTGACAACCTGAACAAAAATGCATCAGGTCTTTACACGGTGAAGCAGTGCCGCTTCAACCGGACAAACAAGGAAATCAAATTTGATCCAAAACACCCGAATATCAGTGCTGATTGTGAACTGCAATGGTTCAGCCTGAACCTGTCAGACGGTCAGGAGATAAAATTATGAACAAGTGTTTGCTTCTGATTAACCTGGTTATGCTTTTGTTTCTTTCACCTTCACTCAATGCCGAAGGATTGGGGAAGCTTTTTACCACACCAAAGGAACGTGCATTACTCGAAAGCTTACGCCATCATGAACCTGTCGTAGATACACCCAAAAAAACAAAATATGAACCCATCAAGATCGTAGTTCACGACCTGCCCAAACCACCCAAACCTGTTGTGGAACACAAGGTAGTTTATGAACCCGAATTCAATCCTGAAACAATAGAAAAGGAACAACCGGAAAACGAGAAACAGATTGTTGTCGTACCTGCACCCGAAATTCCGAAGATCACCGTCAACGGGATCGTCAAACGATCGGGTGGCAAAAGTACGGCATGGATCAATGGTGTCAACACCTATGATGGCTATTTCGATCCACAACACATCAAAGTCAATCCACGACGTATTGGCAAGGATCATGTCCATATCGAAACAGAAGATACCAATATCGGTGAAGTCAGCCTCAAAGTTGGCCAGACACTCG
>Ga0256841_1000257_pt1 | contig 58129 bp, 53 predicted proteins | sample 356308metaG_FD_185971 | JGI IMG/M metagenome (GOLD analysis project Ga0256841, IMG submission 185971) | Hydrothermal vent microbial communities from Mid Atlantic Ridge, Atlantic Ocean - 356-308 | ecosystem: Environmental > Aquatic > Marine > Hydrothermal vents | place: Atlantic Ocean: Mid... | reverse complement strand
CGCAGCGCTGGAAAAGGCCTCGCCATGCTGGAAAAGGAAGGGCAGCCAGGGCAGGAAAAAATGCTGGTGCTCATGTCTGACGGCAAGATGGATGTGGGGGATACCGATGAAGACTGGGCACTGACCAAAAAAGTGCGCGGTGAACTGTTGCAGGCCGCAAAGGAACGTGGCGTCAAGGTATATACCATTGCCTTCACCGAGGCCTCCGATGTGGAGCTGCTGAAAGAACTGGCCAACGAAACCGGAGCACTGTTCAAACTGGCGCGTAGTGATCAGGATCTGCACGAGGTGTTCAGCGCCATTTTCGAAAGCGCCAAGGACCCGGATATGCTGCCGATCGAAGGTGGTGAATTCGTGGTCGATGCATCCATCGAGGAGGTGACGATTGTTGCCTCCAAGGAACGCGAGGATGTGCGCATCTACCTGCAGTCACCGCAGGGCAGGAAACTCGATTCCGACGCGGCCGGTAAAAATATCAAGTGGTTTGTTTCCCACCACTTCGACATGATCACCCTGAAAAATCCCGAGCCGGGTACCTGGAAGTTGCTGTATACCGGCGGCAGGAACCACGCGTATATCGTTACCAATATGAGCCTCAACCACAATCCGCAGAACCCCAGCCTCGAGGTCGGCAAGGATATGGTGCTGGAATCCTGGCTGGAACAGGATGGCAAGTTGCTGGACCGGGAGGCAGTGCTGACCAATACCCGGTTCGAGATGGAGATAGAGGACCCGAACGGCAACAGCGTCCGCTTCGACCTGTTTGACCGCGGTGAATACGGTGACAGGAAGCCGGCTGACGGCATTTATTCCAATACCCTCAGTTTTGAAAACCCGGGTGATTACCGGCTTAGTATTGTCGCCAAGGGCGAAACCTTTGAACGACAGAAAACCGTTCACTTCGAGGTGGCTGCACCGCCACCGGGGCTTGAGCCGCCGGCGCCCGCTCCGCTCAGTACCGGTCCCGAAGCAGAGAAAACGCCGGAACCGGTGCCCGCCGGGGAAGTGAAACCCGCCCTGGAAAAACCTGCCGAAGCGCCGCCCGCCACTGTGCCTGAAGCAGTTGAACCGGAACCGGATCCGGCACCTGAGCCGGAAAAGAAAAAAGGGATCAGCCTCGGGCTTGCGATTGGCGTATTCGTTGGCATCAACCTGCTGCTGGGTGGTATCGGCTTTGCGGTCTGGTGGTTTTTAAAGAAGCGTAAAACCGCTGCAACAGGCACTGAAGGTGAAGCAGACGACGAGGAAGAGGATGAGCCTGCCGGCTAGGCCGGGCGCGATGCGCGTGAGTGCTCCGTAATAGAATGGAAGACCTGCAGATCCATATTTTTGCGTTGCTTGGCGTACTGGAGATTGCCATTGTGCTGGCTGTCGCCACCCTGTTTTTCGTGCTGCGTAGCCGGCGTCTCGCGGATAACGTGCGCGCATTACAGGTAAAACTCAGACAGGCCCGGCAGGAAGACAGTGAGGTGATCGACTTCGAGCAGTACCTGCGCGATGAAGTGCTGCGCAACCAGGAGCTCATCGACCGTGCCGCTGCATCGGAAGATGATGCAGAAAAAAGGGCGGCGGAGTTGCTGCTGTTGCGTAAACAGTTCCTGGAAATGGAAATCGGGGTGCGCGCGCTGGAGAACAACCCGGTTGAGTTCCAGGATCACCTGGCAGCAGGAATGAGTGAGCTGATCGAGCAGCTGCGCCCCGAGCCCGAGACAGTGAGCGGGGCGACGGAAACGCCGACCGAAGATACGGAAGCGGAAACAGAAGCAGCCATCGAGGCGGAGGAGCCGGAGCGCGCCAGCATCGATACACACGATGCCGAATTTAACCGTCTAAAGGATGTCATCAATAACCAGCAGGACGCCATGTCGGCCCTGCGCAGGGAACTCGAGGCGCGCGAAAACGACATCGAGGACCTGGATTCCATCATGAACAAGCTGGACCAGTTCGAAACACAGAGCACCGAACTGGAAACCTGTTTGCGCGTACTGGAGCAGGAAAACGAGCGCCTGAAATCGGCCCGGGCTGCGGGCGAGCCGGGTACAGTGGTAACCGGTATACGCGAGCCGGCCGAGCTGAAGGGGCTGAAATCCATGATGGGGCAACAACAGGAAACCATCGGCAACCTGCAAAGCCTGATCCGGGAGCTGGCGCCGGAAGCCGGCAAGGCGCAGCAACTGGAAGATTCCATCAACGCCATTACGCGTACCAACCAGGAGCTCAACGGCTGCGTGACGGTGCTGGAGGATGAGAATGCCAAGCTGCGTGTCGAGCTGGAACAGATCCAGGCGCAGCTGGAACAGCAGGCCGGGCAGGCGGATGTGGCAGGCGAGGTGGATATCACGCCGCACGGCGAGGACGAGACGGAAGCCACCGGCAGTACCGGCAAGGACGATAGCCAGGAGCTGGAAATCAAGGTGCAGGAACTCGAAGCACTGGTCGAGTTCAAGGATGCTGCCATCGAAGAACTGGAAAAACAGTATAACGCGCTGGAATCAAAATACCTGGAGCTGACCGGCGATAAAAAGGCCGGTTGAGCACCGTCGCCATCACCCGACAGTCGATTGCGTGATCGGCTAACCCCTGAGCAGTAAATTCTTCTATACTGCGGCACACGTTATTCTGGTGCCGCAGTATTATTCATGGTTCGTAAAAAGCGTAAAGGCAAACGTCGCAAGACCGGCCGGCGCAGCCGTTCCCGGTCCCGGCGCAGTCGCTTCCCGTGGGGAAAACTCCTGTTCAGCCTGGTGCTGGTGGTGGGTGCCTATGTGGCGTTTCTCGATTTCCAGGTCTACCGTCAGTTCGAAGGCAGCCGCTGGTCGTTGCCGGCACGCGTCTATGCGCGGCCCCTGGAACTGTACGCCGGCCTGCGGCTGACCCCGGAACAGTTTGCGGCCGAACTGAAAGCACTGGGTTACCGTCGGGTGGGTACAGCACGCAGGGCCGGCGAAGTATCCCGCGATGGCCGGCGTTTCCAACTGATCAGCCGGCCGTTCGTGTTCTGGGACGGGCCGGAGCCGTCGCGCGCCCTGCGGGTCACTTTTTCCGCTACCCACGTGGATGCGCTGCAGAACGACCGCAATGGCGAAACGCTGGCGCTGGCACGGCTGGATCCGCTGGCGATCGGCAGTATTCATACCTCGCACCAGGAAGACCGTATCCTGCTGCGGCTCGACGAGGTGCCGGACATCCTGGTCCAGGCGCTGATTGCCGTGGAGGACCGGTCGTTCTATTCCCACAGCGGGGTTTCGCCGCGTTCTATTGCGCGCGCTTTCTGGATCAACCTGCGCTCCGGGCGGGTAGTGCAGGGTGGCAGCACCCTGACCCAGCAGCTGGTGAAGAATTTTTTCCTCAGCAACCAGCGCAGCCTGACTCGCAAGATCAATGAAGCCATCATGGCGTTGTTGCTGGAACGGCGCTACAGCAAGGACGATATCCTCGAGGCCTACCTCAACGAAGTGTACCTGGCGCAGGACGGGCGACGTGCCATCCATGGTTTTGGCCTGGGCAGCCGTTTCTTTTTCCAGCGACCGCCGGATGAACTGAGCATCGCCCAGATTGCGCTGCTGGTCGGTATGGTCAAGGGGCCTTCCTGGTACGACCCGCGTCGACACCCGGAACGCGCGCTGGAGCGGCGCAACCTGGTGCTGCAGGTCATGTTCGACCAGGGCCTTATTACGCGCGCACAGTTCCAGAAATCGCGTAACGAGCGACTCGGCCTGGTGCAGGCGGCGGCCGGCACCAGCAAGACCTTCCCCGCGTTTCTGGACCTGGTGCGGCGCCAGTTACGCCGTGACTACAACGAATCGGACCTGGTGAGCGAAGGTCTGCGTATTTTTACCACCCTGGACCCGCAGCAGCAGTGGGCCTTGCAGAAAAGCCTGGACCAGCGCATTCGTCCGCTGTTGAAACAACAGCCGGAGCTGCAGGGTGCCGGGCTGGTCACCAGTTCCACCAACGGTGAGGTGCTGGCGCTGGTCGGTGGCAGGCAGGCCGGCTTTGCGGGCTTTAATCGCGCGCTGGACAGCAAACGGCACGTGGGTTCCCTCATCAAACCGGCCGTTTACCTCACTGCCCTGGAACAGGCGGGACGCTACAACCTGGCCACCTTGCTCGACGACGAGCCGCTGGAATTCGAGGATGCCGGGGAAGTGTGGCGACCGCACAATTACGACCGGAAATTTCACGGCCAGGTCATGTTGTACCAGGCGCTGGCGCATTCGTATAACGTCGCTACTGCACGGCTTGGTCTGCAGCTGGGTGTGGACCGGGTGCTGCAGACCCTGCGACGCCTGGCAATCGACGAACCCCTGAATCGTTACCCGTCCCTGTTCCTGGGCGCCACCGATCTCAGCGCGCTGGATGTCACCCGCATGTACATGAACTTTGCCAGTGGCGGCTTTCACATACCTCTGCGCGCCATCCGGGAGGTGCTGGACAGCGACCATGTCCCGCTGCAGCGCTATGAGCTCAGTATCGAGCGTGTCATCGATCCCGCCCCGGCCTATCTGCTCACGCGGGCACTGCAACTGGTCGTGGCCGAAGGCACAGCGCGCGCGCTCAACCGGCGTTTCGCGCCCGAACTCGGGCTGGCCGGCAAGACCGGCACCACCAACGATCTGCGCGACAGCTGGTATGCCGGTTATGACGGCGGCAAACTGGCCGTGATCTGGATGGGACGAGACGATAACCAGCCCATGGGGCTGACCGGGGCCAGCGGCGCCATGCAGGTCTGGTCCGGCCTGTTCCGCGCAACCGGTGCCGTGCCGCTGCAACCGGGCAAGCCCGATAAGGTGGTCTGGCGGCAGGTAGACACGGCCAGCGGTGGCCTGGCCGACAACGGTTGCGCGAATACCGTACAATTACCCTTTATCGAGACCGGAACGATGCCCGCTGCGGCGCCCTGCGCGAAGGCGGCGCCGTCCGGCTGGTTACCGAAATGGCTGCAATGAAACGACTGACCCTGGTACTGATCACCCTGCTGAGCGCCTGCAGCAGCGCGCCGCAACGCCCGATGCCGCCGGTCATTGACGGCAGTCACGCGGGTACTCCGGGTGAACCGGCGTCGGCACCGGTACCGGCAGCACCGGAGCGGGTCGAGATGCCTCCGACGGTAGCGCGAGGCGGAGCGGTGGTGGCCTTGCTGGATCGTGCGGATGACTACCGGCGTGCCGGGGACAGCAGCAACGAGGCGGCCACCATTGAACGGGCCCTGCGCATCGAACCACGCAATGCCCGTCTCTGGCATCGACTGGCCGCGGTGCGCCTGGCGCAAGGACAGTCGCAGCAGGCCGAACAACTGGCGCTGAAATCCAACAGCCTGTCGGGTAATGATACCCGGCTGCAGGCCAGTAACTGGCGGCTGGTGGCCCGGGCGCGCTGGTCCATGGATGACAGTGCCGGTGCCCGGGAAGCGGAACAGCGGGCCAGTCAACTGGAGTAGGGAGTCTGCCGGGAAAAATACCGTGGGCGTATATTCAGTAGACAAACTGATTTCCGAGGCGCGCCGCCTGGCCGCGGAGTTCCGGCGTACCACCGGCAAGCCCCTGCCGGGGGTCAGCGGCGAAATCGCGGAGCACGATGCCGCCAGGCTGCTGAACCTGGAACTCTGCAGCGAACGTCCAGGTGGTTTTGACGCCATTGGCAAAGGGCGTCGCGATGGCAGGCGTGTACAGATCAAGGGGCGTGTGATTTTCGACGAAGAAAAATCAGGCCAGCGCGTCGGGCAGCTGAAACTGGAACAGGACTGGGACAGTGTGGTACTGGTGATCATGGATGAAGACTACGAGCCGTACGAGATTTTTGAAGCCGGCCGTGAAGACATCGAGGATGCCATGAACGATACCGGCAACAGCGCGCGTAAAAAACGCGGCGCCATGACCGTCGCGCGGTTCAAAATCATCTCGCAGCTGGTGTGGACCCGTGAGGAAGGCGAGATCGACGATGCACCCTGGGACAACCAGGCCGGCCCTTGAAAACACCGACTGCGCATTGGGCTGACGATCACCGGCAGGCCGCAGCCTGCCTGGGCAGCGACGGTGCGCTGGCCGGGGAAGTGCCGGGATTTGCCGCGCGTCCCCAGCAGCAGCAAATGGCCGCTGCGGTCGAACGGGTGTTCGGACCGGACGAAGTACTGATCGTCGAGGCCGGCACCGGCACCGGCAAAACCTTCGCCTACCTGGTACCGGCCCTGCTGTCCGGCCAGAAAGTCATCATCTCCACCGGTACCCGTCACCTGCAGGACCAGTTGTTCCATCGTGACCTGCCTACCGTGCAATCCTCGCTGGCGGTGCCGGTCAATGCCGCACTGCTGAAAGGGCGCGCCAATTACCTCTGTCATCACCGACTGGAGACCACGCGCAGCGAAGGTCGCCTGCGCGACCGGCAGCAGCTCAGCCAGCTGGAGGCGGTGGCGGACTGGTCCGGCCGTACGCGCAGCGGCGATATTGCCGAGTTGACCGGTATCCCGGAAAACGCGGCCATCTGGTCCCGTGTCACATCGACCGCGGAAAACTGCCTGGGGCAGCAATGCGAGTGGTTCGCGAAATGCCACGTGATCCAGGCGCGCCGGGCTGCACAGGAGGCGGACCTGGTGGTGATCAATCACCACCTGCTGTGTGCGGACCTGGCGCTGAAAGAAGAAGGTTTTGGCGAACTGTTACCCGGCGCGGATGTATTCATCGTCGATGAGGCGCACCAGTTGCCGGAAACCGCGGCGCGCTTCTTCGGGCTGACCCTTTCCAGTCGCCAGTTGCTGGAACTGGCCCAGGACAGTGTCACCGAATACCTGCGCGAGACTGCAGAGCAGCAGGGTCTGCCGGACATTGCCCGGAAGCTGGAGCACGCCCTGCAGGATGTCAGGCTGGCCATGGGGCAGGGTGAACAACGTTCGCCCTGGTCACGGCTCGCCACCAACGCGGAGCTGGCCAGACACCTGGCTACGCTGCGCGGGCAGCTCGATGAACTGGCCTCCGCGCTGGAACTGCAGGCCGAGCGCAGCCGCGGCCTGGACAACTGCTACCAGCGTGCGCAGAAGCTGCAGGCCTTGCTGGTGCAAACCATCGAACAGCCGCCGGACAACCATGTGCACTGGTTTGAAACCTGGCGCCAGTCGTTTCGTATCAACCTGACGCCGCTGGATGTGGCGGATATCTTCGGTTCCCGGCGCCACGAGCTGCCCAGTCACTGGGTATTCACGTCGGCGACCCTTTCTGTAAACGGCAACTTCGATCATTTTGCCAGGCAACTGGGGCTGGAAGATGCCGCTACGCTGAACCTGGACAGTCCGTTCGACTACCCAAACCACGCCCTGTTCTATGTACCTGAAGGCCTGCCAGAGCCCGGTGCCTCGGACTATACAGAACGCATGCTGGATATCAGCGAACAGATTATCCGCGCCGCACGTGGGCGTACCTTCGTGCTGTTCACCAGCTACCGCGCCCTGCACACTGCGCAGCGCCGCCTGCAGGAGCGCTGTGATTTCCCGTTGCTGGTACAGGGCAGTGCACCCCGCAACGAGTTGCTGGAACGTTTCCGTGAGCTGGGCAATGCCGTGCTGCTCGGTACCAGCAGTTTCTGGGAGGGCGTAGACGTGCGCGGCGGGGCCCTGTCCTGTGTCATCATCGACAAGCTGCCGTTTGCGTCACCGGGTGACCCGGTATGGCAGGCGCGTATCGATGCGCTGAAAGCGCGGGGTGGCAACCCCTTCATCGATGAACAGCTGCCACACGCCGTAATCACCCTGAAACAGGGTGTCGGTCGCCTGATCCGGGATGTCGATGATCGTGGCGTACTGGTCATCTGTGATCCGCGCCTGGTAGGCAAGCGTTATGGACGGGTATTCCTGAACAGCCTGCCGGATATGCGGCGTACCCGGGATTTCAGTGATGTGACCGCGTTCTTTGCCGCCGGCGACAGCGCATCCTGGCAGACAACATGACACGCATACTGGCCATCGAAGCTGCCACCGAAGCCTGTTCAGCTGCGCTGCTGATTGACGGCGAACTACGGGAGCGTTTTGAACTTGCTCCGCGTCGGCACGTGGCGTTGCTGCTGCCTTTCGTTGACGCCCTGCTGGCGGAAGCGGGTATCCGCCCCGGGGCCCTGGACGCGGTCGCTTTCGGCTGCGGGCCCGGCTCGTTTACCGGCCTGCGCATTGCTGCCGGTATCACGCAGGGGATCGCCTTCGGTTCCGACCTGCCGGTGATCCCGGTTTCCACGCTGGCCGCACTGGCGCAGGGGACGGTGCGGCAACAGGGTGCAGTCAACGTACTGGCAGCGCTGGATGCCCGTATGCAGGAGGTCTACTGGGGCGTGTTCCACCGTGACAGCGAAGGACGGGTTACGGCTGCCGGTGAAGAACAGGTCTGTGCACCGGAGGCCGTTGTCTGTCCGCAACCCGGTGAATGGTCAGGTGCCGGCAGTGGCTGGCTGGTCTATGCGGACCGGCTGCTGCAACACTGTGCCGTGCCGGCTGCTGCAATTTATGCGCAGCAACAGCCGCACGCCGCCGATGTGGCCTTGCTGGCGGTCCCTGCATTTGCGCAGGGCAAGGTACTGGCAGCGGAACAGGTCAGCCCGGTGTACCTGCGTAATAACGTCGCCAGGAAACCGCAGACGGCGGGATCTCGTTGACGACTACTACAAGGCGCAACCCCATGCCGGAGTCCGTTCTGCAAAAAATAACCGACATCATCAAGGCCGATCCGCACAGTGGCCTCAGCCTGAACCTGTATGCCCTGGTCAGTACCCTGCGCATGGAAAAGAGCGGTTACCTGTACATGCTGCGCAAGCTGCGCGACCTGTCCGCGGAACAACGCGTGCTTGCCTATGAACTGATGGAGCTGATGGCGACCCACGGCAACCAGGGCGAAGACTGGGAAGCCGCACTGGCGGCCATGGACGAAGCGATCGGGCGCGGCTGACCGTTTGCCGGTCACGGATTCCCCCGTTTTATGTGCGGCAAAGCGGAAACCGTTCGCGGGCCCGCCTGCTTCTGCCGTATAATCCGCTGCCATGAAAACGCCTGAATTGCTTGCCCCGGCCGGTACCCTGCGCAACCTGCGTTACGCGATGGCCTATGGCGCCGACGCCGTGTATGCCGGTATGCCACGCTACAGCCTGCGGGTGCGCAATAATGATTTCAGTACGCTCGAAAACCTGGCCACGGGTATCCGGGAAGTGCACGCCGGCGGAAAGTCCTTTTTCATGGCGACCAATGTGCTGCCGCACAACAGCAAGGTCAGGACCTTCATGGCGGATATGGAGCCCGTGATCGAACTGGGTCCGGACGCGCTGATCATGGCCGATCCGGGTCTGATCATGCTGGTGCGGGAGCGCTGGCCGGACCTGGCCGTGCATCTCTCCGTGCAGGCGAATACCATGAATTACGCCAGTGTCCGCTTCTGGAAACAGCTGGGTATCCGGCGCGTTATCCTGTCACGCGAACTGTCACTGGACCAGGTCGAGGAAATCCGCCAGGCCTGTCCCGACATGGAGCTGGAAGTGTTCGTGCACGGTGCGCTGTGTATCGCCTACTCGGGACGTTGCCTGCTGTCCGGTTATTTCAACCACCGCGATGCCAACCAGGGCACCTGCACCAATGCCTGTCGCTGGGACTACCGGGTCAGCACGGCTAATGAGGATATCACTGGTGATGTACGGCCTGCTGAAGTACACCTGCTGGAAGAGGCCAGCCGTCCCGGCGAACTGATGCCCGTCGAAGAGGATGAGCACGGCACCTATATCATGAATTCAAAAGACCTGCGCGCAGTCCAGTACGTCGAACGCCTGGTCAGGATCGGGATTGACAGCCTGAAAATAGAAGGGCGTACCAAGTCCCACTACTACACGGCGCGCACCACACAGGTCTACCGCAAGGCGATCGACGATGCAGTGGCGGGCAGGGCTTTCGATCCGGGCTTGCTGGGCAAGCTGGAAAACCTGGCCAGCCGCGGTTACACCGACGGTTTTTTCCAGCGTCACCAGGATCACGAAACACAGAACTACATCGACAATCATTCCAGCAGCGTTCAGCAACGCTTTGTCGGTGAACTGGTGGCGTACCATCGCAGCAGCGGTATGGCCGAGGTCGAGGTCAAGAACCGCTTTGCGGTCGGTGACGAACTGGAACTCATCCTGCCGGGCGGCAATCGCAGTTTCCGGCTGGAGACCATGCATGACATGCACGGACAAGCAGTGGAGGTTGCACCCGGCAGTGGTTACCGGGTGCAGATACCCGTGCAGGAGAGCGCGTGTGAACTGGGCCTGCTGGCCTGTAACCTGTAAACAAGAAGGCGGAGCATTATGAAAATGATCGCAGTGCTGCTGTTTGCGCTGGCCGGCATGTCACCGGTGTATGCAGACCAGTCCGGGGTGCGTGTATGGCACATCGGCAAGGATCTCGAAACTTCCTACGATGTGGTGTACAAGAGCCTGGAAAACAACAAGTTCTTCGTGGTATTTGAGCCAGATATCCAGGGCAATATCAGTGGCTTTGCGGAACGCTGGGGCGACGACTACAACCGCAACAGGCTGGAAGGGATCCGCGCCATGGTGTTTTGCAACGGCTGGTACGCCAATGCCGTGAGCAATGCCGACCCGGATATGCTGGCCCTGTGCCCGTTACACATTACCCTGATCCAGAAAGACGGCGCCACACGAGTACTGTTTGTGCGACCGACGGCGGTGGCCAAAGGCAGCAAGGCCATGTCAGTCGCGACTGAAATCGAGCAGAATGTGGCAAAGGCCATCGACGCAGCGGTACAGGAACTGGGCCAGTAGCTGTTCAGGCGGGTTTGGCGATTCCCCGGTAATTGAAGGCGGCAAATTTGGGTCCCGGCAGGTAGCCGCTGTCCAGCGACTGTATGCTAAAGCCACCGGTTTCGATCAGTTCCGGGATCGGGCGGTTGAGGTTGCAGCCTCCCGCAACCTTTTTCCATAACGGGTTCACCCGGTTCTGCCATTTGCGAATGCGTGCGTCCGGTGCGGCGCCGTGTTCACAAAACAGCAGTTTGCCCCCCGGTCTGAGGACGCGCCGCATCTGCTGCATGGCAACGCGCCAGTCCGGGATGGTACACAGGGTATAGGTCAGCAGAATAGTGTCGACACTGTGGTCGTCGAGCGGGATTTCCTCGCCGGGCAGGTCCAGCAGCTGAACCTCGAAGGGAGCCTGTCGCAGGTTTTTGTGCGCTTTTCTGCGCATCGCCGGGGAGGGTTCCAGCCCCCACACCAGCTCGACCCTGTCCGGGTCGTAGAAGGGGATATTGAGCGCGGAACCCATGCCGACCTCGAGCACCCGTCCCTCGGCGACCGGCACAATTTCTGCGCGTTGTCGCTGAATAATTTTCTGGCCGCAGGCGCAATGAATCAGGTGCGGCAGGCAGTGTTCCTCGTAGAAGCTCATACTGGTTTACCGGTTCAGTGTAATTCTGGTTTCCGCCGTGGGCTTCGAGATTTCGAGTACGATTTCGCAGTACTCGCTCTGTTCGGGTACGGGCGTTGGATCGTCGGCACAACTGCAGCCCGCGATGATACCGGAATAGAAGATACCGGCCTTGATATACAGCGAGTCCCCGTGTTCGCTGGCACGGAGGATCATGACCCGGAAGCCACTGTCCGCAACGTGGCTGCTGCGGGACAGACCCTGCTGCAAGGGTAGTGAGTGCGTATCCAGCTGTTCAATTTCACTTTTCAGAACCTCATTGAACGCGGATGTTCCCCAGGCGCGCAGGGATTTTTCCAGCCGGATCATCATTACGCGTCCGCGCAGAACGCCCGGGTGTCATCGATGTCGTGTACCGTAACCGACAGGTGGAAGGGTGTCCGTAGCATCTATTGGTCACGGTGTCGCCCGGGGCGGGAGACCTGGTTGGCCAGGCGCCGGGTCTTGATGGCCCGGGTGCGTACTTTCCTGCACAGCATTTCCAGCGTTCCGGGTTCGGCATTGCCGCGCTTGACGCGATTCATGAGCATGGTGGCGTATACGGCAATATCGATGAGGTTGTCGGAAATGGTGTTGAGCGTTTCCTGGTCCGGGTTGTCGGTCTGGCCGGGGGCGGGTGCCGGGTCGGCAGCCCTGTTCTGCGCCGGCGGGATGTCCGGCACGGTCGGTTCGGTAATCGTTGTGTCCCGGGCAGGGGTATCCCCGTTGCCCGCTTCAGGACGTTGCGGGACCGGTGGCGTGCTGTCTTCGCCGGCGGCGAGGCGATCGGCGGGCAGGGGAATCTTCAGGTCAGCCACGTCGCTGTGGAAGGTGGCCTGTTGCGGGTTATAGGTCAGATTGTAGACCACGGGATCGTTTTTCGCACCGCGGTTCAGAAATGCGACCAGTCGCGGGTAGAGGCTGTTGACCAGCAGGAAGGCGGCAAACCCGAACGGGGCGAGGTACACAATGTGTGTGATACCGCTGTTAACCAGGTGATCGGAGATGCCTGCCAGCAGCAGCACCATCAGGCCGGCTCCCATTGCCAGGGCAGCCTGCTTGCTGCCCGCCTGGTACAGCCGGTAACTGGCATACAGCGCATACGACAGGGAGGCCAGCATGGTCAGTTCCAGCGCTATCCACCAGCTGCTGATCGCGGGCTGCACCAGGGCGCCGCCGCCGGGCAGGGCGGCCGTCATGGAGGTATGGTCGGCGTACAACAGGCTGTTGACCGACAGGTAGTTCCTGACCAGGAAAATAATCCAGGCCGCTGTCAGCACATCGAGCAGAAGGAGGGGCCTGAACGCGGTGCGAAACGCCACGAACCAGATCAGTGCGATCCACAGCAGAATGCCCAGCGTGATGGCGAGTTTGCCGGCGGGCAGGAGCGTGGTGAAGTTATGTGCCTGGTAGGTCAGGGCGCTGGTCAGGGCAAAGCCCGCCAGCAACAGGTACATGACGCCCAGTGACAGGGGGTAACGAGGGGCCGTTGCCCGCGTACCGGTCAGCAGCTGGTGCATCCCTGCATACAGGGTGATCCCGGTCAGAATGTAGAGTGCTGCTTCAATCATCAGCCTGCCTGCTGAATAAAAAGGTGTCCATACAATAGTATACTAGCGGTTCGTGTGCTGATTTATGAAGGGCCTGCAGCATTCACCGCCACCACAGGGATAACACCGGCAGGTAGGTCACGATCCCCAGCCAGACCAGCATCAGGGCCAGGAAAGGCAGTGCGGCGCGGAACAGGCTGAGCACCGGTTTTTCAAAGCGCTGGCTGGCGATGAACAGGTTGATACCGACCGGGGGAGTGGAATAGCCGATTTCCAGGTTGGCGAGAAAGATGATACCAAGGTGCACCGGGTCCACACCGAAGCGCTGGGCCAGCGGCAGTATCAGTGGCACGATGACTACGGTAGCGGAAAAGATATCCATCATGGCGCCCACGGCAAGAAGAAAAACATTAAGTAATATCAGGAACTTGAGCTGACTATTTATACTGTTTTCCATCCATTTCAGCAGGTGCATGGGCAACTGCGCATCGATCAGCAGGTTGGTCAGGCCCATGGCGACCCCGAGAATGATCAGGATGCTGCCTACCAGCGCCGCGGTGTCACCCAGCAGCGGCAGCAACTGCTGCCGGAGTGAGATGGCCCGGTGAACCATGCTCTCCAGTAACAGCACATACAGCGCAGTGCAGGCGGCCGCTTCGCTAACGGTGACATAGCCGCCGAATATCCCCACGATAATCAGGATCGGCAGCAATATATCCCCCGTTGCGCCGCGTACGGCCCGTAATGCGACGTGCAGGGTGAACGGGTGGCGGTGCACGCTGAAACTCGCGCCGGTCATGGCGGCGTAGATCCCCAGCATCACCAGCAGCAGCAGGCCCGGCACAATACCGGCCAGGAACATGTCGTCGATATTGACGCCGGCCACGATGCCGTACAGCAGGATGGCGAGACTGGGTGGAAACAGCAGGCCCAGGGACCCCGAGGTCGTCAGCAGGCCCAGGGTAAAACGTTCCGGGTAGTTCACTTTCATCAATACCGGGAACAGCAGGCCGCCCAGCGCGAGGATGGTGACACCGGAGGCGCCGGAAAACGAGGTGAAAAAGGCACAGGCCACGATGGCCACAATGCCCAGGCCGCCGGGCAGCCAGCCAAGCACGGCATTGAACAGGCGGATCAGGCGCTGGGGTGCGCCACCGGCTGCCAGTACCACGCCGGCAAAGGTAAACAGGGGTATCGCGGTCAGGTTCGGTGAAGTGGCCAGTCGGTTGAGTTCGACGATGAGCAGCGCGGAATCCAGCTGGCTCTGCTGTGCGTAGAGCAGGCTGCCGGCGCCCAGCACCGTAAACAGCGGCAGGCCGAACAGCGCCAGCGCGACCAGAATGATCAGCGCGTACAGCATGCCGTATCCTCCGGTCCGAGTATCGAAGCCAGTAGAAACTGAATGGTCAGCAGGCCAAAACCGAGTGGCAGGATAAGGCTTACCAGCACCAGCCAGCGTTCGTGCTCCGGCGCATACTGCCAGCTGTCCAGCCAGAATCGCACCGCGGCCGCGGTAAAAAATGCGCATACCAGGGTCGCCAGCGCACGCAGGGGTCGGTAGAGCTTGCGCAGGGTAGCGGGGTTCAGCAGGGTACAGCACACGTCAATCTTGATATGACGGTCCCGGTCGATGGCGACGGCGGCACCGAAGAAGGTAACGTACAGCACCAGGTAACGGGTCAGGGTGTCGGCGTCGGCAAACCCGGCATCAAACAGGTTGCGGATCAGGATCTGCAACAGCGCCAGTGCCAGCAGCAGTAACAGGCTGATCGCGGCCAGCCAGGTCTCCATCCGGACCAGGCCGTCACGAAGTCGTTGCAGGAAGGGCATCATGGCACCATTGTGCGGTTATGCCCGTCCCGCCGACGGTGAAGCTTACTGTGCTGTCGGGACCGCACTGGCGTGACCGGAGCGCGCCTGTTTCAGCAGCATGCGGGTCTTGCGGAACACGGCGGCGGGGATGTAGTTGCTGTCGATCAGTTCAGCAGCAGCGCGATCACGCAGTGCAATGAGATCGGCTTCGCCCAGGCCGTCACCGGGTTCGACAAACTCGAGTCCACGCCGTTTGAGTTCATCGAGACTTTTTGCATTGTCCAGCCGCGTGGCGCGTACCAGCTTTTCCCCGGCCTCGGTGCCGGTTTCCCGCAATACGGCCTGCAGGTCAGCGGGCAGGTTTTCATAGAAACGACGGGTGACGATGAGTCCACCCATGCCATTGGTCAGCGGGACGCTGCTGATGTATTTTGTCCTGGTAAACCATTGCAGCGCGATCGCACCCAGTGGCGGTGCATAGACGGTATCGATCAGTCCGGTGGACAGGCTGGTGTAGACGTCGATGATCGACAGGGGGACCGGCGAAATGCCGCTGGCCTTGAAAAAGGCCTGGCCGATGGGGTCACCCTGCCACAACCAGACGCGTTGGGAGCGCATATCGTCCATGGTGCGGATCGGGCGTTTGGAAAACATGTGGATAAAGCCGACTTCCATCCAGCCCAGCAGTTCGTATCCGTGGTCGTGAAAACCCTGGCGGAATTCCGGCATGAAAGCATTGCGCACCAGGTCGATTTCTTCGGTGTTATGAAACAGGAAAGGGAGCTCCATTACCCGTGCCGGTGAATAGATGCGACCGATCCCGTAGCCGGTAAAAGCGCCACCCTGTAACTGGTTAAAACGCATTTTTTTCAGTACATCGGGCTCATCGCCCTGTACGCCGCCGGGATAGAACTTGAGCGCCAGGCGCCCCTGGCTTTTCTGCCGCAGCTGTTCGTTCCACTCTTCCAGCAGGTTCATCCAGGTCGTTCCGGGCGGTGCCAGGGTGGCGAACTTGAGCACGTATTCGGGCGCTGCGGAGACGTTGCCGGCCAGTGACAGCAGCAACAGGAGCAGTAGCAGCCGGTGGAAATGTGTCACTGTCATGAGTGCCCTCCTAGAACCACTCGGACTCTCTGTCCAGCAGGTACCGTGCGCGGGTGCGGGCAATCTGGTTGGCCAGCGCCATTTCGGGGAAGCTGCCCACCGGGTCGGTCACCACCCGGCTCAGCAGGCGGTGAAACGCCTCCTGGTCCAGCCGCTGGCGTTCAAGATATTCAGCCTGCAATACGTCGACGATCAGCAGCCTGTCTTCTGAGACCGCGCGGGCGGCAGAAAAGTTTTGTTCGGAGCGGGCGAAATCCCCCCCCATCATCGGCGCACGGCTGCCGAAGTAGACGCCGTAAAACAGGTGAACCCCGCCATAATAATAGTCTGGCTGCAATTCCCTGACCCGGGACATGAGGCGTTCAGCACTGGCAAGCTGGGCAATACGGGCGGGATCCGTGCGACGCAGGTCGATCAGCTTGGCCCAGCACGAGGCGGTCCAGAACAGGGCGGGCACGGCAGCGGAGTCCATGCGGCTAACGGCTTGTTCAATGCGGTCCGGGTTGGCGGTGGCCAGGTCGATATTCCGCTTCAGGCCCAGCGCGCGCAGGCTGCGTATGCCGTACTCCAGGCCACGTGTATACAGGGCTTCCGCACGCTGCAGGTCGGACAGCTCCACGAAACCGAAGGCATACCCGTAAAAACCCTGTGCCGCCAGTTGCAGCAACTCCGGGTTGTCCGGGTCTTCTGCGATGAGACCTTCGATCAACTTCAGGTTGGCCGGCATGGCGGCTTCAGCCAGCACCAGGTCGGTCTCCCGGTTCATGGCATCCACGTTGCCATCCATGATGGATACCGAGGTGCGGGCTACCATCTGTCCCATGCTGCAGGCGCCCAGCCAGGGCAGCAGGACGAGCAGGAACAGGATGCGGGGAGCGGGTGCTTTCATTGGTTGCGCTTCATGAGTCGGGGAAGTGTAAACAGGCTCTAGGTTACCAGTTTTTCCAGTATGCGTTGGTAGATTTCCGCGAGCTGGTCCAGTGCCTCCACGGAAACACATTCATCGACCTGGTGAATGGTGGCATTGACCGGGCCGAGTTCGAGTACCTGTGCGCCGGTGGGCGCAATAAAACGGCCGTCCGATGTGCCGCCACTGGTCGACAGTTCGGTGTCGATACCGGTGACTTCATGAATGGCAGCACGCGCGGCATCCACCAGCTCGCCCGCGGGCGTAAGAAAGGGTTCGCCGGACAGGCGCCAGTCGAGCTGGTAGTCCAGCCGGTGGCGGTCCAGCAGCGCGTGAATGCGTTCCCGGATCTTCTGCTCGTTCAGTTCGGTTGAATAACGCAGGTTGAACTGTACCTGCAGTTCACCGGGTATGATGTTTTCGGCGCCGGTACCGGCCTGGATGCCGGAGACCTGCAAAGTGGTGGGTGGGAAGTGTGCATTGCCCTGGTCCCATTGCATTGCAGTCAGTTCGCTGATTGCCGCTGCAGCGAGATGAATCGGGTTGCTGGCCAGCTGGGGGTAAGCCACGTGTCCCTGTTTACCATGCACGGTCAGTTTGCCGTTCAGTGAGCCGCGACGCCCGTTCTTGATGGTGTCCCCCAGCCGGTGACTGCTGGAGGGTTCGCCCACCAGGCACAGGTCGATTTTTTCACCGCGCCTGACGAGCTGTTCGATGACCTTGACGGTGCCATTGATCGAAGGGCCTTCCTCATCACTGGTTACCAGGAAACCGATCGACCCTCTGTGGTTCGGCTGTTCGCGCACGAACGCCTCGCAGGCGGTCACCATGGCGGCCAGTGACCCTTTCATATCCGCCGCGCCCCGGCCGTACAGCATGCCGTCGCGAACTTCGGGCCGGAACGGGTCGGACTGCCATTGATCCAGCGGCCCGCTGGGGACCACATCGGTGTGGCCGGCAAACACCAGCAGGGGGGGCATGTCTCCGCGCCGTGCCCAGAAATTCCGGACCTCGCCGAACGGCAGGTCTTCGCAGCGGAAGCCGAGGGCCGCGAGGCGTTCCTGCATCCGTTGCTGGCATCCGGCGTCCTGTGGCGTAACTGAAGCACGAGCGACGAGGTCGATGGCAAGATCGAGGGTTTCTGACATGATCGTTAGTGTACTTGGTTTGGGGCAGGGGCTGTAGCTTTTGCCGGCCGCAAATAGACAGCCGGGAAGCAGGCCTTACGACCGGTCCTGGAATAGCTGTTCATACTGGTCCGCGCTGAAACCGGCCACGCGGCGCTCACCAAGATCGAGCAGCGGACGTTTGATGATGCCAGGGTTGTCCTGCATGCACTGCAGCGCGCGTGCACGGTCCATCTGCTCACGCACTCCGGCAGGCAGCTTGCGCCACAGCATACCGCGCCGGTTGAGCAGGGTCTCCCAGCCCAGCTCCTTTTCCCAGGCAAGCAGCTGTTTGCGGTCCAGGCCGTCCTTGCGGTAGTCGTGGTAGTGGTAGTCGATGCCATGCGCATCCAGCCACTGCCGGGCTTTCTTCATGGTGTCACAGTTTTTGATCCCGTACAGGGTGACCATATCAGATGTTGCGCAGCAGCTCGTTGATGCCGACCTTGCCGCGTGTCTTTTCATCCACTTTCTTGACGATGACCGCGCAGTACAGACTGTACTTGCCGTCCCTGGAAGGCAGGTTGCCGGATACCACTACCGAACCCGCAGGGATGCGGCCGTACAGGATTTCGTCCTTTTCGCGGTCGTAGATGCGCGTGCTCTGGCCGATGTATACGCCCATGGAGATGACTGAGCCTTCCTCGACAATGACGCCCTCGACCACTTCGGAGCGTGCACCGATAAAACAGTTGTCTTCGATGATGGTGGGTGCCGCCTGCACCGGTTCCAGTACGCCACCGATGCCGACGCCGCCGGACAGGTGGACGTTCCTGCCGATCTGTGCGCAGGAACCGACCGTGGACCAGGTGTCCACCATGGTACCGCTGTCCACGTATGCACCGATATTGACGTAGGAGGGCATCAGCACCACGCCCGGTGCAATGTAGGAGCCGAAACGCGCCGTGGCGGGTGGGACCACGCGTACGCCACCGGCACGAAACTCCCGCGCGTTATGATCACTGTACTTGGACTGCACCTTGTCATAGTAGTTGGTGAAGCCGCCTTTCATGAACTCGTTGTCCTCGATACGGAACGACAGCAGCACGGCTTTTTTCAGCCAGTCGTTGACCACCCAGTCGCCGCCCTTCTTTTCCGCTACGCGGGCCTCGCCGCTGTCCAGCCTGCGGATCGCTTCCTGGGTGGCTTCCTTGACATGGGTTTCCACCGTGCGCGGGGTAATGTCGGCGCGGCGCTCAAAGGCTTCTTCGATAGTGGCCTGTATGTCACTCATGGCTGTCTCCTGGTAATAAATCTGTTCATGGTGCAACACTGCGGTCAGTGGTCTCCTGGCGATAATGCCAGGACGCTGTGTGGCATCTGTTCGCGGTCAGGGGACCGCTCCTACAACTGTTGTATACATGTTCGTACGCGTTGCGCAGCGTCCACGCATTCATCCAGCGCTGCGACCAGCGCGAGCCGCACATGGTTTCTGCCCGGGTTGCCCGCCGCGGTATCACGGGACAGGAAACTGCCAGGCAGGGCAATCACGTTCTGTTCGCGGTACAGGCGACGACAGAATTCCCGGTCGTCGATGGGCGTCCGCGGCCACAGGTAGAAGCCCCCCGCTGGTACCGGCACATCCAGGACCGGAGACAGTATATCGGTTACGGCCGCAAACTTTTCCCGGTATAAACGCCGGTTTTCACGCACGTGCGCCTCGTCCTGCCAGGCGCGCACACTGGCCGCCTGGGTGGCCGGAGGCATGGCGCAGCCGTGGTAGGTGCGATAGCGGAAAAATGTCTCGATCAGCGTGGCGTCGCCGGCGACAAAGCCGGAGCGCAGGCCGGGGGCGTTGGAGCGCTTGGACAGGCTGTGAAACACCAGGCAGTGGCGGAAGTCCGTATTGCCCATGTCAGCCGCCGCTCCCAGCAGGCCGGGTGGTGGCGTATTTTCATCCTGGTAGATTTCTGCGTAGCACTCGTCCGCGGCGATAACAAAGTCAAACCGGTGCGCACGTTCAATCAGACGTTGCAGTGTCGCCGTATCGATGACCTGTCCGCACGGGTTTCCGGGAGAACAGGTATACAGTAGTTGACAGCGTTCCCACATATGGTCGGGTACCGCATCAAAGTCAGGCAGGTAGCCGGTATCTGCGCCGGTGTCGAGAAAATACGGTTGTGCACCGGCGAGCAACGCCGCTCCCTCGTAGATCTGGTAAAAAGGATTCGGCATCAGCACCAGTGCATCCGGGCGGCCGTCCAGCAGGCACTGTGCGACGGCAAACAGCGCTTCGCGCGTGCCGTTTACCGGAAGCACGTGGCGATCCGGCTGCAGGCTGTTTTGCGGCAGTCCGAAGCGCCGGACCAGCCATGTGCAGACAGAGGCCCGCAGTGCTTCGCTGCCGCGCGTGGCGGGATACTGCGAGAGGCCGTGCAGGTGCTCGATGACGGCTTCGGTAATGAACCCGGGCGTCGGGTGCTTCGGCTCACCGATCGACAGCCGGATGGTCTCCAGACGGGCCGGCGGCGTCACCCCCGCGAGCAGTTCGGCCAGGCGCTCGAACGGATAGGGCTCCAGACGTGTTAGATTAGGATTCATGAAATGCTGGTGTGCGCGAATCGAAGCGGAAGTATACGGAATCCGGTGAATCGGTCCAATCAACAAATCCTGCCTATACTGAGCCTGCTGCTGACGGCTACGCTGTGGGGACTGGTCTGGTACCCGCTGCGCCTGCTGGAGGAGCAGGGCCTGAGCGGGCTGTGGCTTTCGCTGGCCAGTTACGGCGCCGCGCTCGCGGTCGGTCTGGTCTGGCTGTGGCGCAGCCGGGAGGACTGGCGGCTGCACCCGGTGGTCCTGGGACTGATGCTGGTGGCGACCGGCTGGTGCAACGTGGCCTTTGTGCTGGCGATTCTCGACGGCACGGTGGTGCGGGTGCTGTTGCTGTTTTACCTGTCCCCGCTGTGGGCCCTGGTACTGGGCTGGCTGATGCTGGGCGAGCACCCGGGCACCAGCGGCCTGCTGGTGTTTGTGGTAGCTATCAGTGGCGCACTGATCATGTTATGGGACCCCGCCATGGGTATGCCCTGGCCGCGCGATGAAGCCGACTGGCTGGCGGTATCTTCCGGTTTTGCCTTTTCCTTTGCCAATGTCATGGTGCGCAAGACGCAGCATGTTTCCATGTATACCAAGGCTTCGATCAGCTGGCTGGGCGTCACGCTGGTCGCCGCGCTCTGGATCCTGGCAGTGCAGCAGCCGCTGCCCGACGTGCAGCTGTCCGCCTGGGTGGGTGCGGTGCTGCTGGGCTGGCTGGGTTTCCTGATCATGACGGTAACGGTGATCTATGGTGTCAGTCACATGCCGGTACATCGCTCGGCCGTCATCCTGCTGTTTGAGCTGGTGGTGGGCGCGGTGTCTTCGCTGTTACTGACCAGTGAGCAGGTACAGAATCAGGAATGGCTCGGTGGCGCCCTGATCCTGGCGGGCGCCTACCTGGCGGCGCATGCGCAGGTCGGGAGTGGCAGGAAATGACGGAGTACCTGGGAATCCATCATGCCAGCGTGGTGGTGGCCGACCTGGCGGTTGCACTGCGTTTCTACGTGGACGTGCTGGGCCTTGCGCAGGACCGGACGCGACCGGAGATGTCATTCCAGGGTGCCTGGCTGAAAGCCGGTGCACAGCAGATACACCTGCTGGAACTGCCGAATTGCGACCCCGTGAGCGGTCGGCCCGTGCATGCCGGGCGGGACCGCCACACGGCACTGATCGTGACCGGTCTCGATGCAGTGGAACAACGCCTGGAGGCTGCGGGTACCGGTTTTACCCGCAGCCGCTCGGGACGGCGGGCGCTTTTCTGCCGCGACCCCGACGGAAATGGTATCGAGCTGATCGAGCGATTCTAGCAGGCTGTTGAAAAAGTCTCTGGCGAGTGCGAGACAAGGCGAAAAGCGGCGAAAAAGCGCAGTTTACCAGTTGTAAATGAGCATTTTGAGCCGGTTTTCAACGCCGGATCGTGCCGCCAGAGACTTTTTCAACAGCCTGCTAGACATCACGTTTTGGCTTCCTGGTCCAGCGCCTCGATCAGGGCTTCCCGCAGTTCCCCCTGCTGCTCTTCGCTGAGCGGCTCCCCTTCGTTACTGGTGACATAGAATACATCTTCAGCCTGGGAGCCGAAGGTCGCAATCTTGGCGTTCTGCAACCGGACCCCGCAGTGGTAGAAGATCCGGCCCACGTTGGAGAGCAGGCCCGGGTAGTCGGTAGTGTAGAGCTCCACCAGGGTGCGTCGGCTGGTATCGTCGGGGTAGAAATGCACCCGTGTGGCTACCTTGAAGTAACGGGTGCGACGCGGGGTCGGTCTCGATACGGAAGCAGCTGTGTCACCGCCGGATAACAGCTCCTCCCGCATCATGGTGACCAGTTCCTGTGCCTGGTAAGGATCGGTGATCGGTTCGCCGTCGGCGTTCAGCAGCAGGTAGGTGTCCAGGGCGTAATCGCGCCGGGAAGTGATGATACGGGCGTCGGTAATCGTCAGGCCCAGCTGGTCCAGCAGCGCCGTGGAGCGACTGAACAGCCGGTCGGTGACCGGGGTATAGATGAACAGCGCGCTGCCACCCCGTTCCGAATGCTCACACAGGTCGACGCGGACCCCGTCGCCGTTGCCCGGCTCCAGGATTACCTGTGCGTGCCAGATGACTTCATCCACGTTGTGACGCAGGAAATAGTCTTCCGGGAAATCATTCCACAGCGCCTGCAACTGCCCGGTGCTGACACCCTTGCGCTCCAGTTCCGCAAACGCAGTGTTCTTGATATCACTGATCAGCTCATCGCGGTGCAGCGGGTTTTCCAGGCCACGGCGCAGGGCGCGGCGCGTGACATTGTACAGTTCGCGGAACAGGGAACCTTTCCAGTTGTTCCAGAGCGTCGGGTTGGTGGCGCGCACGTCGGCAACAGTCAACAGGAACAGGTAGTCCAGGCGCGTACGGTCAGCCACCTGGTGGGCGAAGTCATTGATGACGTCCGGGTCGGAGATATCGCGGCGTTGCGCGACGTGGGACATCAGTAAATGATTCTCCACCAGCCAGGCAACCAGTCGCCGGTCGTAACTGCTCAGGTTGTGGCGTTCCAGGAAGGCCCGTGCTTCCTGTGCGCCCAGTTCGGCGTGATTGCCGCCGCGTCCCTTGGCAATGTCATGGAAGAAACCGGCCAGGTACAGCAATTCCGGTTTGGGTATGGTGTCCGATATCCGGCTGCACAGCGGGAACTCGTGTGCAAACTCCCGGACACTGAAGCGGCGCAGGTTGCGCACCACGAACAGGGTGTGTTCATCTACCGTGTAGGCGTGAAACAGGTCGTGCTGCATCTGCCCGACGATCAGTTCAAACGCCGGGTAGTAGGCGGCCAGTACGCCGTAGCGGTTCATGCGCCTCAGTTCGTGTGTCAGGCCGCGCGGCTGACGGAAAATTTCCATGAACAGGCTGCGGGAGCGCAGGTCGTTGCGGAAATTTTCATCGATCAGGTAGCGATGATCGCGGACCAGCCGTATGGTTGCAGCGCGTACCCCGATCAATTGCGGGTTCTGCTGCATCAGCAGGAACAGTTCCAGCAGCGCAAAGGGGTAACGCCTGAACACACGGTCGTCGGTTACTTCCAGGAAGCCCTTGCGGGACTGGAAGCGGCGGTTGATGGCGACCGGTTCGGAGGGATCCTCTGCATGCAGGATCACCTCGCGGAACAGCTGCAGCAGCATCTCGTTGAGGCGGCTCAGTTCCTGGATAGTGCGGTAGTAGTCGCGCATGAACCATTCCACCGCCAGTTTGTGCTCCCGGTCCTGGTACCCGAACTGGCCGGCGAGGGTGCGCTGGTGTTCGAACAGCAGGCGTTCTTCACGACGGCCGGTGAGGGTGTGCAGGCCGAAGCGAACTTTCCAGAGAAAGCGCTGCCCGTCGGTCAGCGTCCGGTATTCGCCAGCCGTGAGTGAACCTTCCTCGACCAGGTCTTCCAGGCTGCTGAAGCCAAAATGCCGCTTCATCACCCAGCCGATCATCTGTGTGTCACGCAGGCCGCCGGGGCCTTCCTTGACGTTGGGTTCCAGGTTGTAAAGTGCGTCATCGAAACGCTCATAGCGTTTCTGCTGTTCCGCCAGCTTGGCGGAAAAGAAATCCTGGCTGGGCCAGACCTGGTCCGGGCCGACCCGCTGCTGCATGTCGCGGAACAGGGTTGCGGAACCGCTCAGCAGACGTGCCTCCATCAGGTTGGTGGCTACCGTGATGTCGGCTTCTGCCTGTTCCCGGCACTCTTCCAGGGTGCGTACACTGTGACCGACTTCCAGGCCGATATCCCACAGCAACATCAGGAAGGTTTCCAGCCTTGTCCCGGTAACGGGGTCCTCCGCTTCGGCCAGCAGCAGCATGATGTCCACGTCGGAAGCGGGTAACAGCTCGTTACGCCCGTAGCCGCCCACGGCGACCAGGGCTGCGTCAACGTCGCCGAGCAGTTTTTCCCAGCAGCGGATCAGCACCTGGTCGACCAGCCGGCTGCGGCCGCGTACCAGGTCTTCGATGTCCGCGCCGGCGTGGAACTGTTCGGTCAGCTGCCGGTTGGCCTTGTGCAGGAAATCCCGGCACAGGGAAGGCGAGGGGATGTCGCCCTGCAACGCCTGTTCCAGTTGCTCCGTGGCGAAGCGGTGTTCGGGATGTATCCGGGTCGGGTGCCGGGGGTTCGCGCCGTTGGTCATCAGATCGATTCGCCGGTCCGCAGGGTGAGGACCTCGTAACCCTCAGCGGTGACCAGGATGGTGTGTTCCCACTGGGCCGACAGGCTGTGGTCCTTGGTGACCACCGTCCAGCCATCCTTGAGCAGTTTGGTGTGGCGTTTGCCGACGTTGATCATGGGTTCGATGGTAAAGGTCATGCCCTTTACCAGCTGCATGCCGGTACCCGGTCGGCCGTAATGCAGCACCTGCGGGTCCTCGTGGAATTCGCGGCCGATCCCGTGGCCGCAGTATTCCCGTACCACTGAGTAGTGGTGCGATTCGGCGAGTTGCTGGATAGCGTGACCGATATCGCCCAGGCGGGCGCCGGGTTTGACCATGCGGATGCCGGTACACATGCATTCGTAGGTCACGCTGGCCAGCCGCCGGGCGATCAGTGGCGCTTCTCCGACAAAGAAGGTCTTGCTGGTATCACCGTGGAAGCCGTCCTTGATCACCGTGATATCGATGTTCAGCATATCGCCGTTCTTGAGCCTGCGGTCGCCGGGGATACCGTGACAGACCTGGTGATTGACCGAGGTGCAGACAGATTTGGGGAAGCCGCGGTAATTGAGGGGGGCGGGTATGGCCTGTTGCTCGTTGACGATGTAGTCGTGGCAGATTTGATCGATTTCGCCCGTGGTGATGCCGGCCTGAACGTGGGGTTCGATCATGTCGAGCACCGCGGCAGCCAGTCGGCCGGCAACGCGCATTTTTTCAATTTCTTCTTCGGTTTTGATCGTTACACTCATGGAAATCCCGTCGTAGCGCGTTTTACGGCGCCCGTTGTTATGTCTGTCCGCGCCTGCCGGCAGCGGCCGGAGATTGCTGTCGGCGGTAGTGTATGGTATAAAGCGCGGCTTGTTAACAGATTGTTTCGCTTGTATTTGTGACAATCTGCTGTACAGAACGGAACACTGGTTCCAAATACTTAAATCCACACATACGTCGACACATGTGGTTGGGTGCCCGATTGAGTTCGGGTTACCGCATGGGGCGTATGGAGGCCCAACCCGTACAAGAGGTAACACTTATGTCAAGCATAGACATGCGTCAGATGCTGGAAGCCGGCGTGCACTTCGGTCACCAGGCGCGCTTCTGGAATCCGAAAATGGCCCCCTACATTTTCGGTGAACGCAGCAAAATCCACATTATCAATCTGGAAAAAACCCTGCCGTTGTACAACGATGCCATGAATTTCATCGGCAAGCTGGTGGCCAACAAGGGTACGGTGCTGTTTGTCGGCACCAAACGTTCGGCCCGCGACACCATTCGCAAGGAAGCCGAGCGTTGCAAGATGCCCTACGTGAATCACCGCTGGCTGGGCGGCATGTTCACCAATTTCAAAACCGTGCGTCAGTCCATCAAGCGCCTGAAAGACCTGGAAGCCATGGAAGAGGACGGCACCTTTGAAAAGATCGGCAAAAAGGAAGCCCTGATGCTGACCCGCGAAAAACAGAAGCTGGATCGCAGCCTGGGTGGCATCAAGAACATGAACCGCTTGCCGGACGCCATGTTCATCGTCGATGTCGGCCACGAAAAAATCGCCGTTGCCGAGGCGAAAAAGCTGGGTATACCGGTGGTTGGAGTAGTGGATTCCAATAATTCCCCCGACGGTATCGATTACGTGATTCCCGGCAACGATGACTCCATCCGTGCCATCCAGATCTACATCCAGGGCGCTGCGGACGCCGTGGAGGAAGGTCGCAGTGCCATGGCGCAGGTTGGTGGCAGCAAGGAAGACGAATTCGTCGAAGTGTCCGGTGACGCCGGCGCCTAGGGTTCGACCGGCTCCCGTCCCTATTTAAATTACTGAACGTTTCAAGAGGTAACAGGCATGGCAATTTCAGCAGCGCAGGTAAAAGAACTGCGTCAGCGTACCGGCTGCGGCATGATGGAGTGCAAAAAGGCCCTGGTAGAGGCCGACTCCGATATGGATGCAGCCGCCGAGGCCCTGCGTAAATCCGGCCTGGCCAAGGCGGACAAGAAGGCCGGCCGGGTCGCCGCGGAAGGCTTGATCGTGGTCGAGGTCAGCGGTGACGGCAAGAGCGCCGTGATGGTTGAGGTCAATTCGGAAACCGATTTCGTCGCCAACAAGGCGGAATTCCAGGAGTTCGCCCGGGCGGTTGCGCAGCGCGTGCTCGCCGATGCCCCGGCTGACGTGGACGCCCTGATGGCCCTGCCGTTGACGGATGGTGGCGAAACGGTGGAAGAAGCGCGCCGCGGCCTGATCGCCACGATCGGCGAAAATATCAATGTGCGCCGCTTTGTCCGGCGCCAGGCTGGCCAGGGCGCCCTGTCCAGCTACCTGCACGGTAACCGCATCGGTGTGCTGGTGGAGGTCGAGGGCGGGGACGGCGACCTGGCCAGGGATGTCGCCATGCACATTGCAGCCAGCAAGCCTCTCTGTGTCGATGAATCCGGAGTGTCGGCGGAGATGCTGGAGCGGGAGAAGGCGATTTTTTCCGCCCAGGCCGAGGCCAGCGGCAAGCCGGCCGACATTATCGAAAAAATGGTCAGTGGCCGGATTCGCAAGTTCCTCAGCGAAATCACCCTGCTGGGGCAGCCTTTTGTCAAGGATCCCGACCAGAATGTCGGCAAGCTGCTCAAGGGTGCCGGCGCACAGGTAACCGGCTTCGATCGCATGGAACTGGGTGAAGGGATCGAGAAGAAGAACGAGAACTTTGCCGAAGAAGTAATGGCTCAGGTTCAGGGCAGCTGATTTTTTCTCTGCCGAACCGGGACGCGAGGTCGGCTTCCCGGTATGATTTATGGGGTCTGCAAACGCAGGCCCCATTTTGTAACCAACCAAGACGGTATTATGCACAACAGCCAACCGGTTTATCGCCGTATTCTCCTCAAACTGAGCGGTGAAGCGCTGATGGGGGAGGGCGACTACGGCATCGATCCCGCGGTTATCCTGCGCATCGCCGGTGAAATCCACGAGTTACTGGAGGCGGGGCTGGAGATCGGCCTGGTCATTGGCGGCGGCAATATCTTCCGTGGCGCCGGGCTCGCGCAGGGTGGTATGGACCGGGTAACCGGCGACCACATGGGCATGCTGGCAACCGTCATCAATTCGCTGGCCATGCAGGATGCGCTGGAAAAACTGGGCAGCCAGTGCCGCGTCATGTCTGCCCTGCAGATCAACCAGGTGTGCGAAGACTACATACGCCGCCGCGCAGTACGCCACCTGGAAAAAGGTCGCGTGGTCATTTTTGCCGCCGGTACCGGCAACCCGTTTTTTACCACCGACTCGGCTGCCAGCCTGCGCGCCATCGAGATGGGTGTTGACATCATGCTGAAAGCGACCAAGGTCGACGGTGTCTACGATTCCGACCCGGTTAAAAACCCCGCAGCCAAACGCTATGAGCGCATTGCGTATGATGAAGCCATCAACCGGAAACTGGCTGTAATGGATGCCACGGCACTGGTGCTGTGCCGGGACCAGGGCATGCCGCTACGGGTTTTCAACCTGAACCGGCCGGGCAACCTGGTCAAGGTGGCAACAGGGCAGGACGTCGGTACGCTGGTGGAGTGACAGAGATGATAGAGGAAATCAAGGACGATGCCGGTACCCGAATGGGGAAGAGCATCGAGGCCATGAAGCAGTCGTTGAGCAAGATCCGCACCGGACGCGCACATGCCAGTCTGCTCGATCACATCAAGGTCGACTATTACGGCTCCGAGGTACCGCTGGCGCAGGCGGCCAACATCACCGTCGAGGACTCGCGTACCCTGATGGTCTCACCGTGGGAAAAGACCATGGTGCAGGTCATCGAAAAGGCCATCATGAAATCGGACCTGGGCCTGAACCCGAACACGGCCGGTACCTCGATACGGATCCCCATGCCACCCCTGACCGAAGAACGCCGCAAGGATATGGTGCGCATCGTGCGCGCGGAAGCCGAGGCGACCCGCGTCGCCATTCGTAATATCCGGCGTGATGCCAACAGTGACTTCAAGGAGCTGTTGAAGGAAAAGGAGATCTCCGAGGATGAAGAGCGGCACGCCCAGGAAGATATCCAGAAGCTGACCAACCATTTCGTCGAACAGGTGGACAAGCTGCTGGCCGAAAAAGAATCGGAGTTGATGGAAATATAGTTTCCGATCATGGCACAGGAACAGCTCCAGGCCGAAACGCAAGCCGGACAACAGTCGTTGCCCCGCCACGTAGCCATCATCATGGATGGCAACGGGCGCTGGGCCAAATCCAGGAACCTGCCGCGCTACATGGGGCACCGCGCCGGGGTCAAGAGCGTGCGCCGGGTAGTGGAAGCCTGCCGTCAACGCGGCATCGAGGCGCTCACCCTGTTTGCCTTTTCCAGCGAAAACTGGCGCCGTCCGCGCATCGAGGTCGGGCTATTGATGGACCTGTTCGTGCGTACTCTCAAAAAGGAAGTGCACCGCCTCGATCAGAACAATGTGCGGGTCCGCTTTATCGGCGACCGCTCTGCCTTTGATCCGAAGCTGCAGAAAATGATGCATGCCGCCGAGCAGAAAACCGCGGACAACACCGGTCTGACACTGGTAATCGCGGCCAATTATGGTGGCCGCTGGGACCTGGTCGAAGCCACCAGGCGTATGGCGGCACAGGTGGCGGCGGGGGAGCTGGAGGTGGATGACATCGACAGCGAACGGCTTGCCGGTGAGTTGTGCAATGCCGGCCTGCCGGAACCCGACTTGTTTATACGCACCGGCGGTGAACAGCGCATCAGCAACTACCTGTTGTGGCAACTGGCCTACACTGAACTGTATTTTACCGACCTGCTGTGGCCGGACTTCGATGCCGCGGCATTTGACGAGGCGCTGCAGTCCTTTTCCCGCCGCCAGCGGCGCTTTGGCAAGACCGGTGACCAGGTGGAGCAATCCAGGCGTGCTTAAACAGCGGCTGATCAGCGCGCTGATTATGATCCCGCTGGTGGTACTGGCGGTATTGAAACTGGATGTATCCTGGTTTGCCCTGCTGATGGCAGCCGCCATGCTGCTGGCAGCCTGGGAATGGGGTGGACTGGTGCCGTTGCCCGGTCGGGCCGCCCGTCTGGCTTACCTGGTTTTCACCCTTGCGCTGATTGCACTGAGCTGGCGTGCCGCCCGCTCGGAAGTCTTTGTGGATACCGTGCTGTGGATGGCCATGGCCTGGTGGATGTTCGTCCTGTTCTGGATCACCCGGCCGACCCTGGGCGGCGGCCGCTCGGGCAGGCAGTCCCTGGCCCGGGCGGTACTGGGGTGGGGCCTGCTGACCAGCACCTGGCTGTCACTGGTGGTGCTGCACAGCCGCCCGGACCAGGGCCCGCACTGGGTACTGTACCTGCTGGTGCTGGTCTGGGTCGCCGACAGCGGGGCTTTTTTTGCCGGCCGCCAGTTTGGCCGCACCAAACTGGCACCTCGGGTCAGCCCCGGGAAAACCTGGGAAGGCGTTTTCGGTGCCCTGGTCGCCTGTTCACTGTTTGCCTTCGGTTACGCGCACTTCATCGAGCTGCAGGGGCTGGCGCTGACCGGTTTTATGCTGGTCTCACTGGTGACGGTGCTGTTCTCGGTGGCGGGTGACCTGCTGGAAAGCCTGCTGAAACGTCAGCTCGGTATCAAGGACTCCGGCACGATGATCCCCGGGCACGGTGGCATCCTGGACCGCGTCGACAGCCTGTTTGCGGCGGCACCCGTTTTCCTGTTCGGCCTGCGCTGGGTTGAACTGTGAGTAGCACGGCGGGAATCACCGTACTGGGCGCAACCGGTTCCATCGGGGTGAATACCCTCGACGTGATCGAGCGCAACCGGGACCGTTACCGGGTGGTTGCGCTGACCGCCAACCGGGACGCAGAACGCCTGTTCGAGCAGTGCCTGGCACACCAGCCGCGCTACGCAGTACTGGCCGACACGGACGCTGCCGAAGACCTGCGCCTGCGGCTACGCGACAGCGCGCCGGATATCGAAGTGCTGGGTGGTGCCGAAGCCCTGGTCCGGGTGGCCGGCCTGGACGAAGTGGATTGCGTAATGGCGGCGATCGTGGGCGCCGCCGGCCTGCTGCCGACCCTGGAAGCGGCCCGCACCGGCAAGCGTGTGCTACTTGCTAACAAGGAAGCGCTGGTGATGTCGGGCGAGCTGTTCATGCAGCAGGTGCGCAGCGGCGGCGCCGTACTGTTGCCGGTGGACAGCGAGCACAATGCCATCTTCCAGTGTCTGCCGCACGGCTATGTCCCCGGCACCGGTCAGCCGGACGGTGTCGGGCAAATCCTGCTGACGGCCTCCGGCGGCCCGTTCCGGACCCTGGCACCGGAGCAGCTGTCCGGCATCACTCCGGCGCAGGCCTGCGCACATCCGAACTGGGAAATGGGCCGCAAGATATCCGTGGATTCCGCGACCATGATGAACAAGGGGCTGGAGGTAATCGAAGCCTGCCGGCTGTTTGCCCTGCCTGGCGACCGGGTACAGGTCATGGTTCACCCGCAGAGCGTGGTGCATTCCATGGTGCAATACCGGGACGGTTCGGTGCTGGCGCAGCTGGGCAACCCGGATATGCGCACCCCGATTGCGCACAGCCTGGCCTGGCCGGAACGTATCGATGCCGGCGTGGATGCGCTCGATATGTTCAGGGTAGGGCGTCTTGATTTCGAACAGCCGGACGAGCAGCGTTTCCCCTGTCTGCGGCTCGCCCGGGAAGCGCTGCAGGCAGGGGGGACTGCGTCCGCCATCCTGAACGCGGCCAATGAAGTGGCGGTGCAGGCGTTCCTGGACGAAAGCCTTGTCTTTACCGCCATTGCGGACGTCATCGAGGCCACCCTCGCGCAGGTCACTTCGCGCGACGCCGATTCATTCGACGTAATCCTGGAGGACGATGCCAGGGCGCGTGCCGTTGCTACCGGGCTGGTGGCGGCGAAAGCGGGCCGGAGGATGTACTCATGAGCGGGTTCGGTGCTTCCCTGCTGGCCTTTATCGTTGCCATCAGTGTACTGGTTGCCGTACATGAGTTCGGCCATTTCTGGGTCGCCAGGAAACTGGGCATCAAGGTGCTGCGGTTCTCCATTGGTTTTGGCAAAGCGCTCTGGATACGCCGGTTCGGCAGCGACCGGACCGAGTTTGCGCTCTCGGCGCTGCCGCTTGGCGGCTATGTCAAAATGCTGGATGAACGCGAAGCCCCGGTTGCACCCGAAGAAGCGTCACGCTCGTTCAACCGGCAGCCATTGTGGGCACGCTCGGCGGTGCTGCTGGCGGGTCCGCTGTTTAATTTCCTGTTTGCCATTGCCGCGTACTGGCTGATGTTTGTCAGTGGCGTACCGGGCCTGCGCCCGGTCGTTGGTGAGATTACACCGCAGTCCGTAGCGGCCCGGGCCGGTTTCGAGGAGCGCGACGAGTTGCTGCGCGTCGGTGACCAGCCCACGCCGACCTGGGACGCCGCTTCCCTGGAATTGCTGGATGCCGCCCTGGCCGGCAAACAGACGGAGATCCTGGTGCGCAGGCCGGATGATTCCCGCAGGACACTGCACATCGATTTCAGTGACGTCGACAATGCGCTGGACAAGGGCGGCCTGCTGGGCAACCTGGGCCTGTCCGTGTGGCGCCCGAAGATACCCGCGGTAATCGACCGCCTGGTGCCGGAGGCACCGGCGCAGCAGGCGGGTATGCAGGCGGGGGACCGGGTCATCTCGGTAGACGGCCGGCCGATCGCCAGCTGGTCGGAATGGGTGGACTATGTGCGCGCCCGCCCCGGTCAGACCCTGCGGGTCGGGATCCTGCGCGGTGCGGACGAACTGCAGCTGGAACTGGTGCCCCGGGCCGTGGAAGATCGGGGAAAGACCATTGGCCAGATTGGCGCCTATGTGCGGAAACCGACCGATGTTCGTGACAGTATTCGTATCGAAGTGCGCTACGGCCCCCTGGATTCCATCGCCAGGTCGGTACACAAGACCTGGAGCATGACCACGCTGACCCTGCGCACCCTGTGGGGCATGCTGTCCGGCGAGGCATCGGTGGAAAACATCAGTGGTCCGATCAGTATCGCGCAGTACGCTGCGCACTCGGCCAGCAGCGGGCTGAGCAGCTTTCTGAAGTTCCTCGGGATCGTCAGTGTCAGCCTGGGTGTGCTGAACCTGCTGCCGATCCCGGTTCTGGACGGCGGCCACCTGTTGTATAACCTGATTGAGTGGATACAGGGCAGGCCGCTGTCGGAATCTGCACAGCAGGTGGGACAGCAACTGGGGATTGTAGTATTGCTGGCCCTGATGAGTATTGCTTTCTATAACGATCTGGCGCGCGTATTCGGCGCATAGTGGCAAGGGATACCGGATGTACCGTTTTCTGACGTTGATGATCATTGGCCTCGCATGGTCCTGTTCCGCCAGCGCCTTTGAACCTTTCCGGGTGGCGGATATCCGCGTGGACGGCCTGCAACGTATATCGCCCGGTACGGTTTTCAACTTTTTGCCGGTACAGGTGGGGGACGAGTTCACCGAACGCGAATCCGAAAGTACCATCCGTGCCCTGTTCAAGTCCGGTTATTTCCGGATGGTCGAACTGCAGCGCGACGGCGACGTGCTGGTCGTCGTCGTGCAGGAACGCCCGGCGATTTCCAGCATCGATATCAAGGGTAACGAGGACATCGAGACCGAGCCCCTGCTGGATTCCCTGAAAGATATCGGCCTGGCTGAAGGTAACGTATTCGATCGTTCCCTGCTCGAAAAGGTCGAGCTGGAACTGGAACGCCAGTACTACAGCCGCGGAAAATACGGGGTGAAGATCGAGACGACGGTAACGCCGCTGGAGCGTAACCGGGTCGATATTCTCATCGACGTTTCCGAGGGTGCGGTGGCGAAGATCAGGGAGATCAACATTGTCGGCAACCGGGTGTTCGACGATGAAACCCTGCTGGATCAGTTCGAGCAGAGTACGCCGAACTGGCTGTCGTTCTACACCAAGGACGACCAGTATTCCAAGCAGGAGCTGGCAGCCGACCTGGAAACCCTGCGTTCCTGGTACCAGGACCGTGGTTATATCAAGTTCAATGTAACCTCTACCCAGGTTTCCATTACGCCGGACAAGAAGGATATCTACATCACCATCAACGTATCCGAGGGCGCCCAGTACCGTATCCGGGAGATCAAGTTGTCCGGAGACCTGGTCATTGCACCGGAAAAACTGTTCCCGATGTTCCGTATCAATGCCGGGGATGTGTTTTCCAGAAAGCGGGTTACCGATACCGTAACGCGCATATCCGATCGCCTGGGTAACGAGGGTTATGCCTTCGCCAACGTCAACACTGTACCCGACGTGAACGAGAAAACCCGTGAGGTCGACCTGACATTTTTTGTGGACCCGGGCAAGCGGGTGTATGTCCGGCGGATTAATTTTGCGGGCAATACCAAGACGCGTGACGAGGTGCTGCGCCAGGAAATGCGGCAGATGGAAGGTGGCTGGTTCTCGGCGGAAAAGGTCGAACGTTCACGCACCCGCCTGCAGCGCACCGGGTTCTTTGAAGAAGTGAATGTCGAGACACCGGCCGTGCCCGGTTCAACCGACCAGGTGGATGTCGATTATTCCGTTACCGAGCAGCCGTCCGGCAGTATCTCGGTGGGTCTCGGCTTTGCCCAGTCCTCGGGCATCATTCTCAACGGCAGTATTTCGCAGAACAATTTCCTGGGTACCGGGCGCCGGGTCGACGCGTCCATTAACAACAGCTCGGTCAATAAGGTGTTCAGCGGCTCCTATACCAACCCCTATTACACCGTGGACGGCATCAGCCGTGGTTTCGGGGCGTCGTTCCGGCAGACGGATGCCAACAATGCCAATCTTTCCAACTATTCCACCGATACCTACGGCGCACATGTAACCTACGGTTTCCCGCTCAGCGAAAGCAACTTCTTCCGCTTCACCATCAGTGGCGACAGCCTCAAGCTGAAAAACACGGAGTTTTCGTCCACCCAGGTACAGCAGTTTGTTGTAGACCACGGTGACAATTTCAAAAGTCTTTCACTGTCGGCCAGTCTCGGGCACGACACCCGTAACCGGAGGATTTTCCCCAGTGAAGGTGGTGAACGCCGGATCAGCGTGGAGACCAAGATCCCGGGTTCCGAGCTGGAGTATTACAAGGTCGATCTCAAGATCCGGGAATACATTCCCCTGACCAAACTGTTTGTGTTCAATGCCAAGCTGGATATCGGGTACGGTGACGGCTACGGTGATTTCAACAACCTGCCGTTCTTCTCCAACTATTTCGCCGGCGGTGTGCGTTCAGTACGTGGTTGGCAGGATTTCTCGCTGGGGCCCAGAGACGACCAGAATGATCCCCTGGGCGGCAGTTTCAGGACCGTGGGAAATCTGCAGATTCTGTTCCCCCCGCCTTTCATGACGGACAGCAACAGCGTAAGGTTGAGTACCTTTTTCGATGTCGGTAATGTGTTTCCCGGCGCGGAGGACTTCGATTCCAGTGATTTGCGTATGTCGGTGGGTATTGGTGCCACCTGGCTGTCCCCGGTAGGCCCGCTGGCCATCAGTTTCGCGCAGCCACTCAATGACAAGTCGGGCGATGATGTTCAGAAGATCCAGTTTACGCTGGGAGCAGGATTCTAGTTTCAATTCGGGAGAAAAACCTTGAAATCAATCAGTAGATTATTTTTCATCCTGGTGTCGACGGCCCTGTTCGTCATGCCGGCGCAGGCCGCCACCAAAGTAGGTGTTGTCAATACCGTCCGCCTGATGGAAGAGGCCCCGCAGGCCAAGGCGGCGCAGAGCAAGATCGAGACCGAGTTCGCGCCACGCGAACAGGAGCTGGTCAAGTTGCAGAAGAGTATCCGTAAGCTCGAAGACCGCCTGTCACGTGACGGTGCGGTCATGAGTGAGAAGGAAAACAGCAAACTGGAACGCCAGGTTCTTTCCAAGCGTCGTGAACTGAAACGCACCCAGGACGAGTTTCGTGACGACCTGAACATTCGCAAGAATGAAGTACTGTCCAAGCTGCAGCGCCAGATGTACGAGGCAACCGTCGCGCTGGCCAAGGAAAAGAAGTATGACATCATCCTCGGCCAGGGGGTGGTGTATTCCAGTGACAGCGTCGATGTTACCAATATGGTGCTGGACAAGCTGAAGTCCAACTTCAAGTCCGGTGGCAAGTAATCGCCGACTGAACGGATGGAGCTGACGCTCGCGCAACTGGCCGGGCAGCTTGGTGTCGAGTTGCGGGGTGATGGTGCGGTGCGCGTCTCGGCGGTAGCACCCCTGCAGTCCGCGTATACCGGTGCCCTGAGCTTCCTTGCCAATCCCAGGTACCGGCGCCACCTGGGAACAACGCGGGCATCCGCAGTGGTGCTGGCCGAACAGGATGCGGCTGATTCACCGGTGCCGGTGCTGGTCAGCGACAACCCCTATGCCTGCTATGCACGTGCCGTTGCCCTGCTGTACCCGCAGGAAACCGTGTCCGCGGGTATCCACGCGAGTGCCATGGTGCACCCGGAAGCGATGGTCGACGCCGCTGCCAGGGTGGACGCCGGTGCGGTCGTGGCCGCAGGTGCACAGATCGGACCCGCGGTTCAGATCGGGCCGGGCTGCGTGGTGGGAGAAGGGGTCGTCATTGGGCAGGACAGCCGGCTGGTTGCCAGTGTAACGGTGCTGGCCGGTGCGCAGATTGGCCGGCGCGTCATCCTGCACCCGGGTGTGGTGATCGGCAGCGACGGCTTCGGCATGGCCCTGGATCAGGGTGAATGGCTGAAGGTGCCCCAGCTTGGCAGCGTACAGATCGGTGACGATGTGGATATAGGGGCCAATACCACGGTGGACCGTGGTGCGCTGCAGGACACGGTGATTGAAGCCGGGGTGAAAATCGATAACCAGGTCCAGGTCGGGCACAATGTGTTTATTGGCGCACACACCGCCATCGCCGGTTGTGTAGGTATTTCGGGCAGCACCCGGATCGGCAGGCACTGCACGCTGGCCGGTGGTGTCGGTCTTGTCGGGCATGTGGAAATCGCTGACAATGTTCACATTACCGCCATGTCGATGGTCACCCGCTCCATTCACGAAGCCGGCACCTATTCGGCGGGAACACCGCTCACGAAAAATACCCTGTGGCGCCGCAATGCGGTACGGATCAAGCAGCTGGACACCCTGGCGCGGAGGGTGTCAGACCTGGAAAAAAAGATTTAAAACAATTTAATATACAATTAACCGGGAATCCACTTTAATTATGACCATGGACATCAATGCCATCCGGGATCTGCTTCCGCACCGTTACCCCTTCCTGCTGGTGGACCGGGTGCTGGAGTTCGAAGCCGGGAAATCGCTGCGGGCCATCAAGAATGTTTCGGTCAACGAGCCGTTCTTCCAGGGGCATTTCCCGGAGAAACCGGTGATGCCGGGCGTGCTGATCCTGGAAGCGCTGGCACAGGCAACAGGGTTGCTGGCGTTCGCCACCGCGGACGGTAAGCGTGCGCCCGGTACGCTCTACTACCTGGTTGGTATGGACAAGGCGCGTTTCAAGCGACCCGTTGAACCTGGAGACCAGTTGCGGCTGTCGGTGGACGTCATCAAGACCCGGCGCGGCATCTGGGTGTTTGACTGCGATGCCAGTGTGGAAGGCAAAACCGTCGCCAGCGCCGAAATCATGTGCACTGAACGCAAGACCGAACGCTGATCCCGTCCAGGCATGTCCGCTCCGCACAGTGCCACCCTGATCCATCCAACCGCGGTGATCGATCCCGCGGCACGAGTGGCTGCCGATGTGATTGTCGGTCCTTACTCCGTGATCGGGGCCGGGGTGGAAGTGGACAGCAACTGCTGGATCGCTTCCCACGTAGTGCTTGGCGGCCTGACCTTTGTAGGGGCAGGCACCCGTATCTTCCCGTTTGCTTCGCTGGGCAGCGAACCCCAGGACAAAAAATACCGGGGGGAATCGACCCGGCTGGAGATCGGTCGTAACAATACCATTCGCGAGTATGTAACCATCAATCGCGGTACGCAACAGGATGCCGGTGTGACGCGCGTGGGCGACGATAACTGGATCATGGCCTATGTGCATATTGCGCACGATTGCTGTATCGGCAGTCACACGGTGCTTGCCAACAACACGACGCTGGCCGGTCACGTGCACATCGGGGACTACGCAACACTGGGCGGGGCCAGCCTGGTGCACCAGTTCTGCCACATCGGCGAACACGCATTTACCGCCTACGGGGCACGTATCAACAAGAGCGTGCCGCCGTTTGTCATGGTCAGCGAGGGTCGGGGCAGGGCGCGCGGCCTGAACATCGAAGGGCTCAGACGACGCGGTTTTTCCGCGGATCGGATACGCTGGCTCAAGGAAGGCTACCGCATCCTGTATCGTTCCGAGCTGCCGCTGGACAGGGCCATCGGGGAACTGGACCGTATCGCGCACCAAAGTGATGACCTGGCCCGCCTGCGTGATTTTGTTTCCGCCAGTGACCGCAGCATCGTGCGCTGAGGCATGAGCAGGCCACTGCGTGTCGGGCTGGTTGCAGGGGAGCTGTCGGGTGATCAGCTGGGCGCCGCATTGATACAGGCCATCCGGGCCGAACGGCCCGATGCCCGCTTCGAGGGTATTGCCGGTGCTGCCATGCGGGCGGCCGGTTGCGAGGTGCTGGCGCGTTCTGAACGGCTGGCGATCATGGGCCTGGTGGAAGTGCTGGGACGCCTGCCCGCCCTGCTGCGGCTGCGCAGAAAGGTGGCACAACATTTTGTCCATAACCCGCCGGATGTGTTCGTGGGCATTGACGCCCCCGATTTCAATCTTGCCCTGGAAAGGAGACTGAAACGTCATGCCATCCCGACGCTGCACTGGGTCAGCCCGTCTGTCTGGGCATGGCGACGCTACCGCATGAACAAAATCCGGCGCAGTGTCGACCAGATGTTGACCCTGTTGCCCTTCGAGGCACAGTTCTACCAGCAGCAGGGTGTGCCGGCCTGTTTTACGGGACACCCGCTGGCCGACGAAATCGGTGAATGTGGTCCTGTAGCGCCGCTTCGCGCCGAACTGGGACTGGCGACCGGTCGCCGCTGCGTAGCGCTACTGCCGGGCAGCCGGGCAGCCGAAGTCAAACGCCTGTTACCGGTTTTTCTGGAAGCGGCACGCCTGTGCAGCCAGGCACTGCCGGAACTGCAGTTCCTGTTGCCAGTGGCAACACCAGGCCTGTTGCCCCTGTGCAGGTCGATCCTGCAGGCCGGGCAACCGGTGCTGCCGGCAGTGAAACTGGTCAACGGCCAGGCCCGGCAGGCTATGTGCGCCGCGGACGTGGTCCTGCTGGCATCCGGCACGGCTACGCTGGAGTGCATGTTCCTCAAACGGCCAATGGTGGTCGCTTATCGCATGCACCCGCTCAGCTATGCGATCGCCAGTCGCCTGTTACAGGTACCGTATGTATCCTTGCCCAATAACCTGCTGGGTAGCGCACAGGTGCCTGAATACCTGCAGGACGATGCGACACCGCAACGGCTGGCGGGCAGCCTGCTGGAACTGCTGCAGCAACCCGGGCAGGCCCGGCGCCAGGTCGAACCGTTTGCCGCGGTACATCGGCAGCTGCGCACCGGCGCGGCGGCCCGGGCGGCACAACAGGTCATCACAAGGGGAACACATTGACCGACGTACAGGAAATGGATTACCAGTCACTGGCGGCCTGCCTGGCCGGTGTCGACGAAGTGGGGCGCGGCCCGCTGGCAGGGCCGGTGGTTGCGGCCGCCGTGATACTGGATCCACGACGGCCGGTAGAGGGACTCAGGGATTCCAAGAAACTCACCGCGCGGCGCCGGGAAATACTGGATGAGCAGATTCGCGAGCAGGCCCTGGCCTGGGCGCTGGGGAGGGCCGAGGTACACGAGATCGATCGCATCAATATCCTCCAGGCCAGTCTGCTGGCCATGCAGCGGGCCGTGGCGGGACTGGCGCTGGCGCCGGAGCTGGTGCTGGTGGACGGTAACCGCTGCCCGGACCTGAATTACCCGTCGCAGGCTGTGGTCAGAGGTGACAGCCTGGTGCCGGCCATCAGCGCCGCCTCGATCATCGCCAAGGTCAGTCGCGACCGGGAGATGGTGGAACTGGATCGTCGCTACCCGGGATACGGGCTGGCAAAGCACAAGGGCTATCCCAGCAAGGCGCACCTGGAGGCGTTACAGGTGCTCGGCGTCACACCGGTACACCGCCGTTCCTATGCCCCCGTGCGCCGGGCACTGGATGCCGCGGCGGGCAACGCCTGAGGTCATGTCGCAGTTCTGGAAATTTTTCTCCTCCCTGCGTATCGCCGGGCAAAGCGCCGGCGCTTTTGAACTGGGCGAACGCCACCAGCCTTCCGCACAGGCCGGCCATTTTAAAAAGTTCGACAGTCTCGCTGGATACCTGGAGGACGGTCAGCGGCGCGTGGCGGCGGCGCGCTGCGGGCTGGATGACCGGCAGCGTGCCTGGGTGGTGGAAGGGAACAGTCCGTTCATGCTTTGCCCGGAAGGACAGGGGCGCATCAAACGCGGCATCCTGATGGTGCATGGCCTGACGGATTCGCCGTTCATGATGCGTGATATCGCCGGTTTTTTTCAGCAACAGGGATTCCTGGTGCTGGCCATGCAGCTGCCCGGGCACGGAACCCGGCCCGGTGACCTGCTGGAAATTCGCTGGCAGGACTGGGTGGAAGCCCACCAGCACCTGCTCGGGCTGCTGGAAGCGGAAGTGGACGAGCTCTACCTGCTGGGGTTCTCGATAGGTGCAACGCTCAACCTGTACCAGTCGGTACGTAACCGCAATATCAAGGCCCAGTTCCTGTTTGCGCCCGCCGTACGCGTCATCGCCGCGGCGCAGCTGACCTGCCCGCTGGCCTGGCTGGGCCGATGGTGGCGGCGCATGAGCTGGTTCGATGTGCAGCCGGACAGTGACGACTTCAAGTACGAGTCACTGACCAACCGGGCCATTTGCGAGGTGCACCACATGATCCGTGCACTGCACCGCGTCAGTACCCTGGTAGAGCGCAAAACCCCCCTGTTCGTGGTAGCCAGCGAAAACGATGCCACGGTGGATGCCGACGCGATCCTGGACTGGTTTTCGCGCCAGCAGGGCAGCCCGCGCCGCATGCTGTACTACACTACCGGACAGCCGCAGGTGCCCGCCGGTGTCCAGCTGATGCCGGCGGAGTTTCCGGAGCAGAACATCCGTTCCTTCGCCCACACGGCATTGCTGCAATCGCCTTGCAATCCGCACTACGGCGCTGCCGGCAGTTACCGTTTCTGCACCCACTACTACCGGCTGGACCGGCACAAGTACGAACTGTGCAAACGCGGCGAGGAAAACTGCCTGGGCGAGATGTTCGACGACTCCGAAGACTGCCCGGTGGTCCGGCGCTTGACCTACAACCCGTCCTTTGACGAAATGCTGGTGGAGATGGAGAAGTTTCTGCAGCAACTGGGTCCGGGCGGGCCTGGAGGCTGACGCTTGCCTGCAGCGGCCGTCCGTTCCGGCAGGATTGACCGCCCTGCCGTGCGACCGCGTTGTCAAGTCTTGAAACCCCGGCGCCAAAGCCGGACACTGCATGCATGACCCCGGGTTTTGTTCACCTCCACCTGCACAGCGAATATTCACTGGTGGACGGTATTGTGCGGCTGAAACCGCTGGTGAACGCCGTAGCCGGCGCGGGGATGCCCGCGGTAGCGGTTACCGACCAGAGCAACCTGTTCGCGATGGTCAAGTTCTACCGCGCCGCAATGGCGGCGGGGGTCAAACCCGTCATCGGCGTGGAACTGTGGGTGCGCAACCCGGAACAGCCAGCACGCCCCTGGCGGCTGGTGTTACTGTGCAAGGACCGTGAGGGGTATCGCCACCTCACCGAGCTGGTTTCCCGTACCTACCTCGAGGGGCAGCACCAGTCCGTCCCCATGCTGGACCGGGACTGGCTGCAGGGGTCCAGCGCCGGCCTGATCGCCCTGTCCGGCGGACGCGAGGGGGATATCGGTGAAGCCCTGCTGGCGGGGAACCTGGAGCTGGCGGAACAGCGCCTGCTTGCCTGGTCACAACGGTTCCCGGATCACTTTTACCTGGAAGTGCAGCGCACCGGGCGTGACGGTGAGGAACATTACCTGCACGCAGCCGTCGACCTGGCGGCCCGGTACGACGTACCGGTGGTGGCTACCAACGACGTGCATTTTCTCCAGCCCGATGAGTTCGATGCGCACGAGGCGCGCGTTTGTATCAATGACGGACGCACCCTGGACGACCCGCGCCGGCCCAAACGCCACTCCGCACAGCAGTACCTGCGCACGCCGGAAGAGATGCAGGCCCTGTTTGCCGATCTCCCGGAAGCGCTCGAAAACAGCGTGGAAATCGCCAGGCGCTGCAACCTGCACCTCACCCTGGGTGAAAACTACCTGCCTGATTTCCCGGTCCCGGCGGGCCTGGGTATGGATGAGTATTTCCGCCAGCAGGCACAGCAGGGTCTCGAGAAACGACTGGCCAGCCTGTTTGACACCACGGCAGACGATTTTGCCGAGCGCCGCAAACCCTACGACGAACGCCTGCAGACCGAACTGGATGTCATCCTCTCCATGGGCTTCCCCGGGTACTTTCTCATCGTCGCGGACTTTATCCAGTGGGCCAAGAAAAACGGTGTACCGGTGGGACCGGGGCGCGGCTCGGGCGCCGGTTCACTGGTGGCCTATGCGCTGACCATCACGGACCTGGATCCCCTGAAATACGAACTGCTGTTCGAGCGTTTCCTCAACCCGGAACGGGTCTCCATGCCGGACTTCGATGTCGACTTCTGTATGGAAGGACGCGACCGGGTGATCGATTACGTGGCGGAACGCTACGGTCGCGAAAAGGTCTCGCAGATCATCACCTACGGTTCCATGGCCGCCAGGGCGGTGGTGCGCGACGTCGGCCGGGTGCTGGGGCAGCCCTATGGTTTCGTGGACCGCATCGCCAAGCTGATCCCGTTCGAAATCGGCATCACGCTGGACAAGGCGCTGGAACAGGAGGACGCCCTGCGCGACCTGTACCGGGACGACGAGGATGTGCGGGCGATCCTCGACCTGGCGCGTTCACTGGAAGGCCTGTCTCGCAACGCCGGCAAGCACGCCGGTGGCGTGGTCATTTCGCCGACCCGACTGACCGACTTCACGCCCGTCTACTGTGAACCGGGCGGGGTCAATATCGTCAGCCAGTTTGACAAGGACGACGTGGAAGCCGTGGGCCTGGTAAAGTTCGATTTCCTCGGCCTGCGCACCCTGACCATCATCGACTGGGCGCTGCAGACGGTCAACCAGCAGCGCGCGCAGCTGGGCGAACCGGCCCTGGATATCAGCACCATTCCGCTGGATGATACGCAGGCCTTCGAGCTGCTCAAAAGCGGGCGTACCACCGCCGTATTCCAGCTCGAATCGCGTGGCATGAAGGAGCTGATCAAGAACCTCAGGCCGGATTCCTTCGAAGACATCGTGGCACTGGTCGCGCTGTACCGCCCCGGCCCCCTGCAGTCGGGTATGGTGGAAACCTTCATCAACCGCAAACACGGTCGAGCCAGGGTCGAATACCCGCACCCGGATATTGAACCGATTCTCCGGCCCACCTACGGGGTCATTCTCTACCAGGAACAGGTCATGCAGATTGCCCAGGTGCTGGCCGGCTACACGCTGGGCGGCGCTGACCTGTTACGCCGTGCCATGGGCAAGAAAAAACCCGAGGAAATGGCCAAGCAGCGCACCATCTTCACCGAAGGCGCGGTGCAACGCGGGGTCGAGGAGAAAACCGCGACCTACATTTTCGACCTGATGGAGAAGTTCGCCGGTTACGGTTTTAATAAATCCCATTCCGCTGCCTATGCGCTGGTGTCCTATCAGACCGCCTGGCTGAAGGCGCATTACCCGGCACCGTTCATGGCGGCGGTGCTGTCTGCGGACATGGATAACACCGACAAGGTGGTCACCCTGATCGACGAGTGTCGTCACATGGAGCTGGAGGTGGTGGCGCCGGATATCAACCGCTCGGGTTATGCCTTTACAGCGGGTATCAGCGACCGCGCGGAGGGGGCGCCGGAAAGCGCAACCATTATCTACGGGCTGGGCGCCATCAAGGGCGTTGGTGAAGCCGCCATCGAGGTTATGATCCACAACCGACTGGCCGGCGGTCCCTACACTTCACTGGTCGATCTGTGTACCCGGACGGATTCGCGCAAGGTGACCCGGCGGGTGTACGAAGCACTGATCCGGGCCGGTGCCCTGGACGCATTGGGTGAAAACCGCGCCTCGCTGATGGCGCAGCTGCCGGAGGCGATCCAGTCCGCTGAACAGCACCTGCGTGACGCGGCTGCCGGTCAGTCTGATATGTTCGGCAGTGTCGCAGCGCCTGTGCAGGTGCAACCGCTGGCGGCGGTCAGCCTGCCCGAATGGGACGAACAACAGCGACTGGCCGGTGAAAAGGAAACCCTGGGACTGTACCTGACCGGGCACCCGATCGATCGCTACCGGGAAGAACTGGCCAGTATCATTACGGCACCGCTTGCCGAGTTGTGTGAAGAAGGTGGCGGTGCATCCCGGCAGCGTGGCCAGGAAAAAACCGTGGTACTGGCCGGGCTGGTAGTGGATTTCCGTACCCGCAATACCCAGAGTGGTGCGCGCATTGCCTTTATCACCCTGGACGATCGCACTGCCCGCATGGAGATTCGGGTATTCTCCAAAGTGTTTGAGCAGTACCGCGCACTGCTGGCCAACGACAAGGTGCTGGTGGTGCAGGGCACACTGGCCTTCGATGATTTTTCCGGCAGCATGCGGCTGAATGCTAACCGGATCCTGGAAATCGACCAGGCGCGCGAAGTATACGCCCGGCGCCTGGTGGTGAAGGTCGGCGCGCAACAGGCCGGCAACGGCTTCGTGCGCTCGCTGGGCGAAGTGCTGACCCCCTTCTGCGAAGGTGATTGCCCGGTCGGCATCCTCTACAACGGCGGCAGCGCTCAGGCGCATATCACCCTGGGCGAAGAATGGCGGGTGCATCCCACCGATGAACTGTTGCACCGCCTGCGCGAACTGGCGGGGGATAAACAGGTGCGGGTGGTTTACAAGTGAACAGTGAGCGGCAGGTACTGGTCACGCGCCGCGAGTTTCTGTCCCGGCTGACAGCACTTGGAGTACTGGCGGCCAGCTATCCGGCACTCGCACTTAAGGAACGCCGTTCAGGCCTGGCTGAAGCTCCGGACTGGGCCGGTAAGGATCCCTGGCGTACCCTCGCAGCAGTACAACAGCACCTGTTTCCTGCGGGAGAGGATGTGCCCGGCGCTGCGGATATTCACGCCATCCAGTACCTGCGCAATACGCTGGACAATCCTGACGCCGATGGCGAAGACCGGGAATTTGTCTTGCAGGGAGTGGGGTGGTTGAACGAACTCGCGCAGGAACGCATGGGTACACCTTTTACCGGGCTGGATGAAACGCAAAGGGAGTCTCTGTTGCGCACTATCGAGCAGAGCCGCGCCGGCCGTAACTGGTTGTCGCTGGTGCTGACCTACCTGCTGGAAGCGCTGCTGGCTGACCCCGTGTATGGCGGCAATCCACAGGGCATCGGCTGGCAATGGCTGCAGCACCAGCCCGGCTTCCCGCGGCCGCCCGCTAACAAAACCTGGTACCGGCTCGGCAGGCCGGTGCATTTCCAGCGCAAGGCCTGACCGGCATGGACCGGGACTTTGACATTTGTGTGATCGGCAGCGGCGCGGGAGGCGGTCCGGTCGCCCTGACACTGGCGCAGGCCGGCTACTCGGTACTGGTGCTGGAAAAGGGGCCCTGGTTCACGGAACAGGACTTCTACAAGGACGAGCTGGCCTGTTGCCGCCGCAGTGTCTACACCCCGAACCTGGAAGACGAACAGCACGTCATTGAAGACCTGCTGGACGGCGAATGGGTGGGCGAAGCCACCTCGGAATCCGGCTGGGACTTCTGGAACGGCAACTGCGTGGGCGGTTCCTCCAATTTCATGAGCGGTTTTTTCTACCGCCTCAAGCCGGAAGATTTCCGCCTGCGGTCAGAATTCGGTCCGGTCGAAGGCGCCAACGTGGCCGACTGGCCGATCCGCTACGCAGACCTGGAGCCCTGGTATACCCTGGTGGAAAAGGAAGTAGGAATTTCCGGCCGCTGTGTCGATCATCCCTTTGCGGAACCCCGTTCCACGCCGGATTTTCCCATGCCACCCACACGTGAACACCCGGTGGTGAACTACATCGATCGCGCCTGCAGGAAACTGGGCCTGCACCCGCTGCCAACCCCGCGCGCCATCCTGTCCAGATCCCGGGACGGGCGGGGCAGTTGTGCCTATTCGGGTTACTGTGGCAGTTACGGTTGTTCCACCGGCGCCAAGGGCAGTGCCCGCGCCGCCTTGCTGGACCGTGCGACCGCCACCGGGAAGTGTGAGATTCGCGCGCACGCCAGGGTATACCGGTTGGCCAGTGACGCCCGTGGCCGGGTGACCGAGGCACACTACTACGATGCCGAAGACCAGGCACAGGTGGTCACAGCGAGGCGGTTCGTAGTGGCCTGCCAGGCCATCGAAACCAGCCGGCTGTTGCTGGCGTCGGTCGGACCGAAGCATCCGCGGGGCCTGGGCAACAACCGTGGGCAGGTGGGCAAAAACCTGCTGTTCTCGGCCGGTGGTTCCGGTTCGGGTGAGCTGGAGTACGCCGCCCTGGATGCAGATGCCGCCGCAGCGCTGAAGACGCGCGGCCCGTTTGTAAACCGGGGCCTGCAGGACTGGTATTTCCTTGATGACAAAACATTCGGAGGGCGTGCCAAAGGGGGTACCGTCGATTTCCTGCTCAGCCATCCCAACCCGATTGGCCGGGCGCTGGGCGAAAAGTGGGATGAGGACGACCGGCTGGTGTGGGGAAAACCGTTACAGCAGCGTCTGAAATCCGCATTCACCAACGCCCAGCACCTGCGCTACGAGATTTTCTGCGACTGGCTCCCGAACGATAACTGCTTTGTGGACCTCGACAGTGCTGTTCGTGACAAATGGAATATCCCGGTTGCCAAAGTACGCATTGGCTACCACGAACACGACCTGAAGGTAGGGCGCTACATCAATGAGCGGGCGCTGCGTGTGATGGAAACCCTGGGCGCAAAAAATATTCACTCTGGCATCAGCGGTGCACCACCGCAGAACCTGGTTGCGGGCGGCTGTCGCTTTGGTAAAGACCCGGCCACGTCGGTACTGGACGCCGACTGCCGCGTACACGATGCTGAAAACCTGTATGTAAGCGACGGCAGTTTCATGCCCACTGGTGGCAGCGTTCCCTACACCTGGACGATATACGCCAATGCTTTTCGGGTAGCCGAGCAGATTCGATCAAGCCTGTGAGCATCCTGCCCACATACTCCCGGTATCACCCGGTCAAGACCGTCTGCCGCAGGGATGCGGCAGTCGAGTGGCCAGGGAGGGCAGGTTCTGCGCCTCCTGACCGGGTTGCCCGACCTGACCCAAAACGTACCTGCCGCTTACGTTTCAGTCACGTTGTTGGCGGGTTAACGGAACCGCAGTGATCTTTCAGGGTGAAGTAAAATACTGCGCCTTCGTTCAGGTGACCCTCACCCCAGATGCGGCCGTGGTGCCGGTGAACGATGCGTTGCGCCGTGGCCAGCCCGATGCCCGCGCCTTCGAAATCCTGCGCCCGGTGCAGGCGCTGAAAGGGAATGAACAGGTTTTCCGCGTACTGCATATCGAAACCGGCGCCATTGTCGCGGATATACCAGGCGCTTTCGCCGTTCACCCGGGTCAGGCCGAACTCGATGCGGGCCTGCGCGGTTCCGGCCGTGTATTTCCAGGCATTGCTGACCAGGTTGTCCAGCAGGATGCTAAGCAGTGCGGGATCGCCGCTGGCCACCAGGTCCGGCGCAATGTCGGTTTTCACGCGGCGTTCCGGTTCCTGTTCCTGCAACTTGTGCAGCAGTCCGTTCACCAGTTCGCTGAGATTGACCGATTGCCAGTTCAGTTCCGAGCGCGAGACCCGGGACAGGCGCAGCAGGTCATCGATCAGGCCGGACATGCGCCGACTGGCGCCCAGGACACGATCCAGGTAGTTCCTGCCGGTGTCGTCGAGCAAGTCGGCATAATCGTCCTGCAGGGCCTGGCAGAAGCCGTTGATGGTGCGCAACGGTGCACGCAGGTCGTGCGAGACCGAGTAGGAGAAGGACTCCAGTTCCTGGTTGCTCTGTTGCAGCTTGCGGGTGCGGGTTTCCACCATGTCCCGCAGGCGTTGTTCCTCGTTGCGCAGTTCCGCCCAGGAAGCCTGCAACCGGTCCAGCAGCTCGTCGTATTCGCGTGCCAGTGTGCCGATTTCATCGTTACGTTCCAGCATGTCAGGATCGGGGCGGCGGACGGAGGCAGCACTCAGCGAAGTCGCGGTCATGGTCTCGGCCAGTTTCGACAGCGGACGCGTATGCCGGCGGATGATATAGGCAGTAGCCGCCAGCAGCAGCGCCAGGAACAGACCGAGTACGGAAGCGGTTTTGAGGGCGGCGGTACGGGTGTAGAAGGGTTGTTCGTCCAGGTAATAGGCCACTGCTGCGTTGGCGATGTGCTGGTCGCCCACCCGTGCCGGGTAGATGATTTCGCGCAGTTGACGTCCGTCGCGCTCGACATCGCGAATCACGGGAACACGCAGCGGGCCATCCGCCTGCGCATAGTGGCCGATCCGGTCAAGCCGGGTGTCGGTGAGGATCCTGCCATCGGCGCGTGCCAGGTAAGCCCACGCATAGTAGTCGGCCGGCAACACTGCATTCACCCAGCGTTCGAGCAGTTCATAATCCTTGCTGACCAGGGCATCGAGGCTGCCCTCGGCCAGGGTGCGGGCCTGTGCACGCGCGAGCTCCAGGCGTTCCTGCCGGAAACGTTGTTCTGAATCCTCCACCAGCAGGTAACCCAGTGTCAGCAGTGCCGCGCACAACAGAACCCCGATACTCAGCGCCAGACGGGGATACAGGCCCAGGCGCATGTCAGGGATTCAGCTGCGCTTCTTCGAGCAGCTTTTCAGTACGGGTGATGGTTGCCGGGTCGTAGGGCAGGAAGCGCCGGATTTTCATACCGTGCATCTGCTCCAGCACTTTGCGGCCAGCGGGGGTATGGTCCATTTCAATGAGGATGGTGCGGATACGCTTCTGCAGGGCGGGGTCCAGGCTGGCACGTGCAGCCACCAGGTTTTCCGGATATTCCTCGCTGGCGCCGATGACTTTAAGCTCGCCGGTATCCACTTTCCGGCTCATCAGGCGATAGTTCACCCCGCACATGGTGCCGGCCTCGACGTCCCCCAGCAGTACCTGGTGAATGGAGTTGGACAGGTTCCTGGTGAAGATCTCCCGGGTATCGTCGACCCCGTTTTCAAGTAACCAGGCGCGCGGTGCCAGGTAGCCACCGGCGCCCATTGGGCTGATATAGGCGATGCGCTTGCCCTTCAGTTGTTTCACGGACTCGATACCGCTGTCCGCACGCACATAGATTTCGCTGCGGCTGGTCACCTTGCCGGCAATGTTCTGCATCTGCGCCAGGCCGGTGGCTTTGCCTTCCTTGTGCAGCCGGTAAAACACGTGGGAATTGACGTAAAAGATATCCACCTCGTTATTGGCGGCGGCGGCTCTCATTTTGCCGAAGCCGCGCGGTACCACGATGGCGACCGCTTGCCCCAGTTGCGCGGAGAGGTAATGGGTGAATGGCTGCCAGTTGGCATGAATGCGGGCGGGTGGTGCAATGGAGAGCACGCCAAACCTGAGCGTGACCGGTTCGGCGGATGCCTGTCCCCATACTACCGCGAGCAGGGCGAGGAGCCAGTGCAGCGGGATGTTTAGCATGTCGTTCTGTCCTTTCCTTTTGACGGGGCCGGATTCCGGTGCCCTGCAGTGATTATAGCGGTTTTCACCATCGTTGCCGTCCCGAAAGCAGTTCAGGCAGATGCAGGTCCAGCCCGAATCCAGTACACTTTCGGCGAAGCCGATGACTGACGGATGCCGGACACGCTGATGGACATGAATTTCCTTGATTTTGAGCAGCCTATTGCCGAACTGGAGGCGAAGATCGAAGAGCTTCGCTATGTTGGCGATGACGCGGAAATCAACATCAACGAGGAAATCGGCCGGCTGCAGGCCAAGAGCCAGTCGCTCACCGAATCGATTTTCTCCAACCTCAACGCCTGGCAGGTTTCGCAACTGGCTCGTCATCCCCAGCGTCCCTACACGCTGGACTACGTCAGCCGGATTTTTACCGATTTTCATGAACTGCATGGCGACCGAACCTACGCGGACGACAAGGCCATCGTGGGTGGGCTGGCGCGCCTGGACGGGAAGCCGGTCATGGTGATCGGGCAGCAGAAGGGACGTGATACCAAAGAGAAAATCCGGCGCAATTTCGGCATGCCGCGGCCGGAAGGGTATCGCAAGGCCATGCGACTGATGCAGATGGCGGAGCGTTTCCACCTGCCGGTACTGACCTTTATCGATACACCCGGCGCCTACCCGGGCATCGGCGCGGAAGAGCGCGGCCAGAGTGAAGCGATTGCGCGCAACCTGTTTGTCATGGCCGACCTTAAAACGCCGATTGTCTGCACTGTGATCGGCGAGGGCGGTTCCGGGGGAGCACTGGCGATCGGGGTCGGGGACCGCATGATGATGCTGCAGTACAGTATCTACTCGGTCATTTCGCCGGAAGGCTGTGCATCCATCCTGTGGAAGAGTGCCGACAAGGCGTCCGACGCCGCCGAGGCCATGGGCATCACCTCGACCCGCCTGAAGGAATTGCAACTGATCGATACGGTGATCGAAGAACCCCTGGGCGGCGCGCATCGCGATGTGGATGAGATGGCGCGCCGTGTAAAACAACACCTCGTCGAACAGGTCGATCAACTCGACCGCCTGCCTGCTGACCAGTTGATCGCAGCACGCTATCAACGCCTGATGTCCTTCGGTGAGTTCACCGAAAAGTAAACTGCATCCCGCACAGATTGTGCAGCAGCTGCCGGCGGCGCCGCACTACCATGTGGCGTTCAGCGGTGGCGTGGACTCGCACACCCTGTTGCACCTGCTGGCCGGGCAACGCCATGCACTGCCCGGCACGCTCTCCGCCGTTCACGTCAACCACCGTATTCAACAACAGGCCGGCGACTGGGAGATGCACTGCCGCTCGGTCTGTGAAGAGCTGGATATTCCCTGTCAGTTTCTGCGTATAGACGGTAAGGCCCGCCGTGGCGAAAGCCCGGAAGCCGCCGCGCGTACCGCGCGCTACCGGGCGTTGGCAGACTGGTTGCCGGCCGGTGCGATCCTGCTCAGCGCCCAGCACCGCGACGACCAGGCCGAGACACTGTTACTGCAACTGCTGCGCGGTGCAGGCCCGCGCGGTCTGGCGGCCATGCCGGTCACGATGCCGCTGGGAGCTGGTCGCCTGGTGCGGCCACTGCTGGAGCTGCGCCGTGCCGACATCCTCGACTATGCCCGCCACCACCGGCTGCAGTGGGTCGAGGACCCCAGTAACGCAGACACGCGCTATGATCGCAACCTGCTCAGGCACCGGGTCATGCCGGACCTGCAACGGCACTGGCCGGGCCTGGCAACGGTGCTGGCGCGTGCGGCGAAGCACCAGGCGGAGCAGCTTGAACTGGCCAACGCACTGGCGGCACGGGACAGCCGGGCCTGTGACTGCACAGGGGCGAGCCTGTCGCTGACGGGGCTCGGCAGACTGTCGGCGGCACGGCAGCGTAACCTGGTCCGTTACCGGGTCGCCGAACTGGGTCTGCCGCTGCCTTCGCAAGTTGTGCTGGAACGGATAGTGGAAGAGGTGGCAGGCAGTCGCAGGGACGCCAGGCCCTGTGTGCGCTGGCCGGGCGTGGAAGTGCGTCGCTTCCGGGACCGCCTGTTTATCATGGCGCCTTTGCCGGTGCTGGACCCCGCCGAACGTCACCCGTGGGATCTACAGGCTCCGCTGGTGCTGGAGCAGGCCGGCGGTGTGCTGCGCGCCCGAGCCGTAACCGGCAGCGGTTTGCGCCCGCCGGCCGGCCGGGAGAGGGTACTGGTCCGCTTCCGCCAGGGCGGCGAAGTACTGCGGCCGGCCGGGCGTGCCCACCATCACCGCCTGAAAAAGCTGTTGCAGGAATGGCGGGTGCCGGAGTGGGAGCGTGGGCGTGTGCCGCTGCTGTACCTTGGCGACGAACTGGTCGCAGTGGCCGGGCTATGTGTTTGCGAGGGTTTCCACAGCGGCGCCGGCGAACCGGGGCTGGCCCTTAGCTGGAGCAGGATGCCGGAATCCTGACAGGCGTTGCCTGTGATTTGTACCCGGACGCATTGTCCGGCGAATCGGAATCTGTTAGTCTGGCTTCCCGTCCAGTTGTTGTTTCTCCCGCATTTTTCGGAGCTTCATGACCCAGTTCATATTCATAACCGGCGGTGTGGTTTCCTCTTTGGGGAAAGGCATCGCCGCCGCTTCGCTTGGCGCGTTGCTGGAAGCCCGCGGCCTCAAGGTCACGCTCATGAAGCTCGATCCCTACATCAATGTGGATCCCGGCACCATGAGCCCGTTCCAGCATGGCGAAGTCTATGTCACCAACGACGGGGCCGAGACCGACCTGGACCTGGGGCACTACGAACGCTTTGTGCGCACCACCATGGGCAAGCGCAACAATTTCACCACTGGCCAGATCTACGAGCAGGTCATCCGCAAGGAGCGGCGCGGCGACTACCTGGGCGGAACCGTGCAGGTCATCCCGCACATCACCGACGAGATCAAACGCTGTGTGCGCGCCGGTGCCGAGGGTGCCGATATCGCCATGGTGGAAATCGGCGGCACGGTTGGTGACATCGAATCGCTGCCGTTTCTCGAAGCGATCCGCCAGATGGGCGTGGAACTTGGACACGGCAATGCCATTTTCATGCACCTGACGCTGGTGCCCTATATCGCCGCGTCGGGAGAGATCAAGACCAAGCCGACCCAGCACTCGGTCAAGGAACTGCGTTCCATCGGTATCCAGCCGGATATCCTGCTGTGCCGCGCGGACCGCACCATCCCGGTGGACGAGCGTCGCAAGATTGCACTGTTTACCAATGTGCCGGACAAGGCCGTCATCTCGGCGGTGGATGTCGACAGTATCTACCGTATCCCGCTGCTGCTGAACCAGCAGCACCTCGATGATATCGCGGTGGAACTGTTGCACCTGGACGTGCCGCCGGCAGACCTGTCGGAATGGCAAAAGGTATCGGACAGCCTGGACCACCCCGAACACGAAGTAACCATTGCCATGGTCGGCAAGTATGTGAACCTGACGGAGTCCTACAAATCGCTGTCTGAAGCCCTGATTCATGCCGGCATCCAGACCCGTACCCGGGTCCGGATCCGTTACGTGGATTCCGAGGTCATCGAACAGAAAGGCCTGGACGTACTGGGCAAGGCGGACGCCGTGCTGGTGCCGGGCGGGTTCGGGGAACGTGGTGTGGAAGGCAAGATCATGGCGGTGCGCTACGCGCGCGAAAACGGCATCCCCTACCTGGGGATCTGCCTCGGCATGCAGGTCGCCGTGATCGAGTTTGCGCGCAATGTCGCCGGCCTGGAAGGCGCGCAGAGTACCGAGTTCCTGCCCGACACCCCGCACCCGGTGATCGGGCTGATCACCGAATGGCAGGACCGGCAGGGGAATATCGAGCGGCGCGACGAAAACAGCGACCTGGGTGGTTCCATGCGCCTTGGCGGGCAGACCTGTAATCTGAAGCCCGGCACCCTGGCACACAAGGTGTACGGCAGGGACCAGATTGTCGAACGGCATCGCCACCGCTACGAGTTCAACAACCGCTACCGGGAGCCGCTGGAAGCCGCCGGCCTGACCCTGTCCGGCACGTCGGTGGACAACAATCTGGTGGAGATGGTCGAGATCGCTGACCATCCCTGGTTCCTGGCGTGCCAGTTTCACCCGGAGTTTACCTCCACGCCGCGTGACGGGCACCCGCTGTTCACCAGTTTTGTGGAGGCGGCCAACCGGCGCCACAGCGAGATCGGCAGCCAGGCTGCCCGGCCCAGTCTTGTGCAGGCTGATGGCTGAATGAAAATGCGGTCGGACAGCTAGTCGCGGGGTCTGACGTATCATCCGGGGAACCTCTTGAATTAATGTGGCATTCACGTCATAGCGAGCGCAGCGCGGCAATCTCTATCCGCCTGTTGCATGGTATGTGAGTACCGCGCTGCGCTCGCTATGACGAATTACAGGAACTATCACTCATGAAATTGTGCGGATTTGACGCGGGGCTGGATGCCCCCTTTTTCCTGATCGCCGGCCCCTGCGTAATCGAGAGCGAAGAACTGGCGCTGTCGACGGCCTCGGACCTGAAACAGGTCACCACGGAACTGGGTATCCCGTTCATCTACAAGTCGTCGTTCGACAAGGCCAACCGGTCTTCCGGCAGCAGTTACCGCGGACCGGGCATGGAGGAGGGGCTGCGCATCCTGCAGAAGGTAAAGGATGACGTAGATGTGCCGGTACTGACCGATGTGCACGAGGATACCCCGCTGGATGAAGTAGCCGCGGTGGTGGACGTGTTGCAGACCCCGGCTTTCCTGTGCCGACAGACCAACTTTATCCAGAATGTCGCGCGTACCGGAAAGCCGGTGAATATCAAGAAGGGACAGTTCCTGGCGCCCTGGGATATGAAGAACGTGGTCGACAAGGCACGCGCAACGGGTAACGAGCAGATCATGGTGTGCGAGCGCGGCGTGTCTTTTGGTTATAACAACCTGGTGTCTGATATGCGTTCTCTTGCGGCCATGCGCGACAGCGGTGCGCCGGTCGTGTTTGATGCCACGCATTCCGTGCAACTGCCGGGTGGCCAGGGCAAGGTATCCGGCGGGCAACGTGAATACGTGCCGGTGCTGGCGCGCGCCGCGGTCGCGGCAGGGGTGTCGGGGGTGTTCATGGAAACCCACCCGGATCCTTCCAGGGCCCTGAGTGACGGTCCCAATGCCTGGCCGCTGGCGCGGATGAAGGAACTGCTGGAGATATTGATGCAGCTGGACAGAACGGTAAAATCGCGGCCGTTTGCAGAAACGTCCCTGTAGAACTGTCCCGGCAGCTCACCGGCCGCGAACCCTGGCAGCCCGCTGTCTGCTTCAGTGGCCGGGCTTCCGACATAACCAGAATTCACCTTATTTAATAAATGCAACCAATTGTAATATGGAGATATAATGGCAAACATAAAAGCGGTTAAGGGACGGGAGATTCTCGATTCGAGGGGCAATCCCACGGTCGAGGCCGACGTCCTGCTGGACGATGGGTCCATGGGCCGTGCCGCCGTGCCTTCCGGTGCTTCCACCGGTACACGTGAGGCGGTCGAATTGCGCGACGGTGACAGCAGTCGTTACCAGGGCAAGGGGGTCCGCAAGGCGGTTGCCAACGTCAACGGTGAGATCCGTGATGCCGTGGTGGGGATGGATGCTGCAGATCAGGCCGCCCTGGACCAGCGCATGATCGAACTGGACGGTAGTGACAACAAAGGACGCCTGGGCGCCAATGCCCTGCTGGCGGTTTCACTGGCGTCCGCGCAGGCGCAGGCACGTTCCAGTGATGTGCCCCTGTACCGCCACCTGGGCGGCGATATGGATTACCGCTTACCGGTGCCGATGATGAATATTATCAACGGCGGCGCACACGCTAGCAACAGCGTTGACCTGCAGGAATTCATGATCCTGCCGGTAGGCGCTGGCAGCCTGCATGAGGCGGTTCGTTACGGCGCCGAAGTGTTCCATGCGCTGAAATCCGTCCTGAACGGACAGGGTCTCAGCACCACGGTAGGGGATGAAGGGGGCTTCGCACCCAACCTGTCCTCCAACGAAGCCGCCATCGAGGTGATCCTGGAGGCGATCGAAAAAGCCGGGTTTAGCGCCGGCCGGGATATCTACCTTGGCCTGGATACGGCTAGCTCCGAGTTCTACCAGGATGGCAGGTACGTGCTGGCATCGGAAGGTAAGGAATTCGATGCGGCGGGATTTATCGATTACCTTGCAGCCTGGGTGGACCAGTACCCGATTCTTTCCATTGAAGACGCCCTGGATGAAAACGACTGGGAAGGCTGGAAGCTGCTGACCGAACGACTGGGCGAGCGGATCCAGCTGGTGGGCGATGACCTGTTTGTCACCAACACATCGATCATACAGCGCGGTATCGACGAGCATATCTCCAATTCCGTACTGATCAAGCCCAATCAGATCGGCACCCTGACGGAAACCATGGCCGCCATTCGCATGGCGGCGGACGCCGGCTTTACTTCCGTGGTATCCCACCGCTCGGGAGAGACCGAAGACGTGGTGATCGCGGACATTGCCGTGGGCAGCTCGGCAACCCAGATCAAAACCGGTTCCCTGTCACGTTCGGACCGGGTCGCCAAATACAACCGGCTGATGCGCATCGAGGAGCAACTGGGCAGTGCCGCCCGCTATGCCGGGCCGGGTGGCTTCAGGCAGCTCGATGCCTAGTTTTCCCTGATCCGTATGCGATGGGTGATTCTGTTGCTGGTTGTGCTGCTGCTGGCGCTGCAGTACCGGATCTGGGTGGGTGAAGGCAGTTTCGCCGAAGTCTGGGATCTGTACCAGCAGGTGGAAATGCAACGCGAGGAAAACCAGCAGCTGCGCGAACGCAACCAGGCGCTGGAAGCCGAGGTAAAAGACCTGAAACAGGGGCTGGGTGCGATCGAGGAACGTGCGCGGGAAGAACTGGGCATGGTCAAGGAAGACGAGACCTTTTACCAGATTATCGAAGAACCGGCCCCGGCAGATGAGCAGCCGTAAAGCCGCGTACTGGGCCATCGTACCGGCCGCCGGCAGCGGCCGCCGCATGGGCGCGGCAATCCCCAAACAGTTCCTGGAGCTGGGTCAGCGGACCGTGCTGGAATACAGCCTCGATTCGTTGTGGAATGCGCTGGAGCTGGAAGCGCTGGTGCTGGTGAGCCAGGGGCATCCTGCACTGGCCGCGCTCGTCGAACGCCACCCTGAACACAGGCTGATACGCGCTGACGGCGGCCGGGAACGCTGTCATTCGGTGCTGAACGGCCTGCAGGCACTCATGGATCTGGCGCAGGCGGATGACTGGGTGCTGGTGCACGATGCGGCCCGGCCCTGTGTGCGTTACCAGGACCTGCGCCTGCTGGTCGAAAGCCTGGCGGACCATGCCACGGGAGGACTGCTGGGAGCACGGGTACATGATACGATCAAAAGAACCGATGCACAGGGCATGGTCTGCGCCACAGTGGACCGGGATGCGTTGTGGCGTGCCAGTACGCCGCAGATGTTTCGCTACGGCCTGCTGCGGCAGGCGTTGACGAAGGCACTGGAAGATGGTTTTGAAGTGACGGACGAATCTTCCGCGATGGAACACGCAGGACACCGGCCGCAGATGATCGAAGGGCACGCCGACAACATCAAGATCACGCGGCCGGAAGACCTGCCACTGGCGGCGTATTTTCTGCAGCAACAGGGGCGCCTGTGAGAATCGGACAGGGTTTCGATGTGCACGCCCTGCAGGAAGGCGGACGACTGGTCCTGGGGGGCGTGGAAATCGCGCATACGCACAGCCTGGTTGCACACTCGGACGGTGATGTACTGTTGCATGCCCTGTGTGATGCCCTGCTGGGCGCCGCTGCGCTTGGTGACATCGGTCGGCACTTCCCGGACAGCGATCCGGCCCTGCGCGGTATCGACAGTCGCGAACTGTTGCGCCGGGTTATGGAACAGCTGCATGCGCGCGGACTGGATGTCGCCAGTGCGGACCTGACCCTGGTTGCCCAGGAGCCCAGGCTGGCGCCATATGTCGAGGACATGCGTAACCGGATTGCGCAGGACCTGAAGGTGGAGAAGGCCCGCGTAAACGTCAAGGCTACCACCACGGAACACCTCGGTTTCACCGGCCGCAAGGAAGGAATCGCCGCCTTCGCCGTAGTATTGCTGAATGAATGAAACGATTCCGCTGAGTCTGCCGCGTGCCTGTGGAGATGCACTGGGTCCGGCCACCATCCGTACCTGTCCCGAGGATTTTCACGTTACCGAGATTCCGCTCGTTGCTCCGGACGGAGAAGGCGAACACTGCTGGCTGTACATACGCAAACGCAACAGCAACACGAACTGGGTAGCGGGACAGTTGGCCGGTTTCGCCGGTGTTTCGCCACGGGCTGTGAGTTATGCAGGCCTGAAGGACCGCCACGCGGTCACTGAGCAATGGTTTTCCGTGCAACTTCCGGGCAAGGCAGACCCGGACTGGCGGGCGCTCGACGGTGAGGATTTCCAGGTGCTGGAGAGCACTCGTCACAGTCGCAAACTGAAGACCGGCGCACTGCGCGGCAATCGTTTCCGCATAGTGCTGCGCGGCGTGACGGCCGAACCGGAACAGGTGCAGGAGCGGCTGGAAATACTGCGCCGGGGCGTACCCAACAGCTATGGACCGCAACGTTTCGGCCGCCAGGGCGCGAACCTGGTACAGGCCGAACGCCTGCTGGCCAGGCCAAAAGCCAGCGTGTCGCGCAGCAAGC
>Ga0256841_1000256_pt1 | contig 58150 bp, 50 predicted proteins | sample 356308metaG_FD_185971 | JGI IMG/M metagenome (GOLD analysis project Ga0256841, IMG submission 185971) | Hydrothermal vent microbial communities from Mid Atlantic Ridge, Atlantic Ocean - 356-308 | ecosystem: Environmental > Aquatic > Marine > Hydrothermal vents | place: Atlantic Ocean: Mid... | reverse complement strand
CCTGGCGCAGAGTTCGACCCCGCCGCGTTGCGCCGCATTCTCGCCCTCTCCCGACAGCTCCGCCGACGCCTGGAAGGCTGTCAGGGCCGGGAAGAGCTCTCCCCCGCCGCCCTCCTCTCCCTGGCGTGGCCCGACCGTATCGCTCTGAACCGCGGGGGGCGGGGACGTTTTCTCCTCGCCTCGGGCCGGGGCGCGCGACTTCCCGAGGAGGACCCTCTCGCCACCTCCGATCTGCTGGCGGTGGCCGCTCTCGACGCCGGCCGCCGCGATGGGCGCATCTGGCTGGCCATGGAGCTATCCCTGGAGGAGCTGGAGAAGAGCCATGGAGAACGCATCCGAGAAAGAGAGATCCTCGAATGGGACGGGGCCAAGGAGCGGGTGAAGGCGCGCGCCCTTCGCCTGCTGGACGCTCTGGAGCTCGACTCCCGCGAACTGCCCCGACCGGCGGGAGCGGATGTAACCCCCCTGCTGCTAAACGCCATCCGCGAAGGGGGGCTGGAGTCTCTGCGCTGGTCGAAAGAGATCGAACAGCTGCGGGCGCGGATCCGGCTGGCGCGGCACCATCTTCCGGAAGAGCGGTGGCCCCAAGTGGACGAGGCGCGTCTGCTCGAGACCCTGGACCAGTGGCTGGCCCCTTGGCTGGAGGGGCTCCACAGCCTGGAACAGGTGCGGCGATTGCCATGGCCGGCGCTGTTCCACAACCTGCTCGGCTGGGAGCGACGCGAACGACTCGACGCCCTGCTGCCGCCGCGTTGGCGGTTCGCCGACGGCGGCGAGGCTCCCATCGACTATCTTCAGGCTCCACCCCGCCTGGCGGTGCCGGTGCAGCGGCTCTACGGAACCACGCAGACACCCACGGTATTGCGGGGCCGGCTGCCGTTGATGCTCGTTCTCCTCTCGCCCGCCGGACGTCCGCTGCAGCAGACCCAAGACCTCCACCATTTTTGGCGGCACGGTTGGAAAGAGGTGCAAAAGGAGATGCGCGGCCGCTATCCCAAGCACCACTGGCCGGACGACCCCGCCACGGCCCCGCCCGTGCAACTGAAAAAGGGTCTGCAGCCGTGCTATTAACCCCGCACCAATCCATGCCATCCTCAGGGCGTTGGACAGAAGTCGGAACGCGGCGCGCTTCGAGGGCAATGGCGATTCCATTGGCAAGAAGCGCAACAAAGTGCCGGCTTCTGTCTGATGCCCCGACCTTTTTGCATTTCAGCCGGCTCGGCCACCACGAGCGCGCTCTTGGCGGCCGAGGGCGACATGGATCGATACTGGGTTAATAGCATGCCGCCATCGAACGACAACCACAAAACGATGCTTGGACGGCCGGCTATGGCCCGTTTACTTCTTCTCTCCCTGATTCTGCTCGCAGGCTGTGAGCAGCCTCCTCTTCTGGAGCGGTTGCGAACGAAGGGCGTGCTCCACATCGCCACCGTCGCCGGCCCCCTCACCTGCCAGCTGGGCGAGCACGGGCCCGAGGGCGCGGAATACGAACTGGCGCGTGCTTTCGCCCGGCGCTTGAACCTGAAGCCACGCTTCCACGTCTATCCCACCCGCTCCGCCGCCCTGGAGGCACTGGAGCGGGAGGAGGTGGAGATGGTGGCCGCCGCCCGTCAGCCCACCACCAGCGATCGGCGTCGCTTTCTGTTGTCCCGGCCCTGGCACCTGGAACCGCTGGTCTTCGTCGGTACCATGGGGGCGCGGAGCATCAAAACCCTGAAGACGCCTCCCGACGAGGCCGTGGCGGTGCCCCCCCATTCGGTTCAGGAAGAGGTTCTCTCCTCTTTGACCCCCCCTTTTCCGTTCCGCGCTTCCGCCGGCCAATCCGAGGAGGCGCTCCTGGAACGGGTGGACCGCGGCGCCGAGCGCTATACGCTGGCGAACCGGCTCCTGCTCCAGATCTGGCAAAAAGTGCGGCCGCGGCTGGTGGCAGGCGCCCTGGTGCCGCCGGCACGGGGGTTCCGCTGGTATTTCTCCCGTCTCCACGACCCCAGCCTGCGGGACGCCGCCGACCGCTTTCTCGGTTCCGAAGAGGGTCGGAAACTGGCGCTGGCGCTCCTCGCCAAACAGCGCGACGACCTCCCCGTTCGGGATTTCGTCACTTTGCGCGACTTCTGGAAACAGGTGCAGGACCGGCTGCCCGCCTACGAGCCGCTGTTCCGCAAGGCGGCCGAAGAGACCGGCATCGACTGGCGCCTGCTGGCCGCCATCGGCTACCAGGAGTCCCACTGGCGGGCCCGGGCGGTGTCGCCCACGGGCGTGAAGGGCATCATGATGCTCACCCTCCCCGCCGCCCGCCGCGAAGGGGTGACCAACCGGTTCGACCCCGCCCAGTCCATCCGTGGCGGCGCACGCCACCTGATCTGGATGGAGAAACGCATTCCCGAGCGTATCCAGGGGCTCGACCGCCTCTGGCTCACGCTGGCCAGCTACAACATCGGCTATGGCCATCTCGAAGACGCGCGCATCCTCACCCAGCGGGGCGGCGGCGACCCCGATCGCTGGCGGGACGTGAAACGCTTTCTGCCGCTGCTCTCCCGAAAGGCCTACTACCGCACCGTGAAACACGGCAAGGCACGGGGCGGGGAACCGGTGGCCTATGTGGAGAACATCCGCTACTTCTTCCACCTGCTGGTGTGGTGGGACAACCGTCGCCGCGGGCTCGACTGCACCAGCGAAGACTATCCCCGCCTGGCTCTGAAGAACTGGCGCAGAAGATCGCCGCAGCTCTCCGCCAGCACACCACCCTCCACCACCGTCCGATGATTGAAGCGCTGGTCCGATGGCAGCAGATCGAAGACGCTGCCGGCGGCGCCGCCGCGCGGATCCAGGGCACCGAAGACCACTTTCTCCACCCGCGCGTGGACGATGGCGCCGGCGCACATGGGGCAGGGCTCCAGGGTCACGTAGAGCGTGGTTCCCGGCAGCCGGTAGTTGCCCAGACGGCGGGCCGCGTCGCGCAGCGCCATGATCTCGGCATGAGCGGTGGGGTCCTGGGCGCCGATGGGCCGGTTCCATCCCTCCCCCAGAATCCGCCCCTGCCGTACCAGCACCGCCCCCACCGGCACCTCCCCCTCGTCCTCGGCGCGACGGGCCAGCTCCAAGGCGTGTTGCATGAACGAATGGTGCGTCTCCTTCACGATGAAAAACCAAAGAAACCTTGACAATGAAGAGAAAGAAAGTGAAACTCTCGCGCCACCGAAAGGGCGATTAGCTCAGTGGGAGAGCACTGTCTTCACACGGCAGGGGTCGCTGGTTCGAACCCAGCATCGCCCACCAACCCGACAAGCCGCCATCCGGCGGCTTTTTTCATGCTTGCAAGCGTCTTCCGTTTCGAGCCCGGAGATTGCACCGGAACCCGGAATTTTCCCGGAGAGATGTTGCTCAGTGCTTCCCCGCGCCTCACCCCTTCGGGGCTGGCGCAATAACCGGACTCAACCTTCGTTTGCAGAACGGCTCGGCAAGCCTACCCCCGCCGAGGAGCCGCCCTATTCCCACTCGATGGTCGCCGGCGGTTTGCTGGAGATGTCGTAGGCCACCCGGGAGACTCCTTTGACCTCGTTGATGATGCGGCTGGAGACCTTCTCGAGGAACTCCCACGGCAGGTGGCCGATGCGGGCGGTCATGAAATCCACCGTCTTCACCGCGCGCAGGCTGATGACGTACTCATAGCGGCGGGCGTCGCCGGTGACTCCCACCGACTTCACCGGCAGGAAGACGGCGAAGGCCTGGCTCACCTCGTCGTAAAGGCCCGCCTCGCGCAGCTCCTCGATGAAGATGTGGTCGGCCAGCCGCAGGATGTCGGCGTACTCTTTCTTCACCTCGCCGAGGATGCGCACGCCCAACCCCGGCCCAGGGAAGGGGTGCCGATAGACCATCTCCGCCGGCAGGCCCAGCTCGATGCCGATCTTGCGCACCTCGTCCTTGAACAGCTCGCGCAGCGGCTCCACCAGTTTCAGCTTCATCTGCTCGGGCAGCCCGCCCACGTTGTGGTGGGACTTGATCACGTGGGCCTTGCCCGAGGCGGCGCCCGCCGATTCGATGACATCGGGATAGATGGTGCCCTGGGCGAGAAAGTCCACCTCTTCGATCTTGCGGGCCTCCTCCTCGAAGATCTCGATGAAGAGATTGCCGATGATCTTGCGCTTGGCCTCGGGATCGGTCACCCCTTTCAAGGCCGCCAGGAAGCGCGGCTCGGCGTCCACCCGGATCACCTTCACCCCCATGTGGCGGGCGAAGGTGGCCATCACCTGGTCGCCCTCCTGGTGGCGCAACAGGCCGTTGTCCACGAAGATGCAGGTGAGGCGGTCGCCGATGGCCTTGTGCAGCAGAGCCGCCACCACCGAGGAGTCCACCCCGCCGGAGAGCCCCAGCAGCACCTTGCCGCCGCCCACCTGGGCGCGGATGGCGGCCACCGTCTCGTCGATGATGTTCTCCGGCGTCCACAGCGCCTCGCAGCCGCAGATCTCGTGCACGAAGCGCTCGATGATCCGCTTTCCCTGGGGAGTGTGGGTCACCTCGGGATGGAACTGCAGGCCGTAGAATCCACGACGCTCGTCGGCGATGCCGGCCAACGGCGCGTTGTCGGTCTCGGCGATGACCGAAAAGCCCGGCGGCAGCTTCTCCACCCGGTCGCCGTGGCTCATCCAGACGTCGAGCAGGCCGTAGCCCTCGGGGCTGACATGATCCTCGATGTCGCGCAGCAGCTTCGAATGGCCCCGGGCGCGCACCTGGGCATAGCCGTATTCGTGCTTTTCGGCGCCGGCCACCTCGCCGCCAAGCTGGGCCGCCATGGTCTGCATGCCGTAACAGATGCCCAGCACCGGCACGCCCAGTTCGAAGACGAGCCGCGGCGCCCGAGGCGGATTGTCGCCGGTGACTGTCTCGGGCCCTCCGGAAAGGATGATGCCCCTCGGCCGCTGCTCGCGGATGGCGCTCTCGCAGTTGTCCCATGGCCAGATCTCGCAGTAGACCCCGGCCTCGCGCACTCGGCGGGCGATGAGCTGAGTGTACTGGGAGCCGAAATCGACGATGAGTATGCGATGGTCGTGGATGTTGGTCATGAGCCGTTCAATCGCGCCGGTAGTTGGGCGCCTCCTTGGTGATCTGCACGTCGTGCACGTGGGACTCGCGCATGCCGGCGCCGGTGACCTTCACGAACTGCGGCTTGGTGCGCATCTCGTCGATGGTGGCGCAGCCGGTGTAGCCCATGCTGGAGCGGAGGCCGCCCATGAGCTGGGTGATGACGTTCACCAGGGGTCCTTTGTAGGGAACGCGTCCCTCGATCCCTTCGGGCACCAGCTTCTCGGCCTCCTTGGTCTCCTCCTGGAAATAGCGGTCGGAAGAGCCGTATTGCGACGACATGGCGCCCAGCGATCCCATCCCTCGATAGGACTTGTAGCTGCGTCCCTGGTAGATCTCCACTTCGCCGGGAGACTCGTCGGTGCCCGCCAACAGGCCGCCCACCATCACCGTGTGGGCGCCGGCGGCGATCACCTTGGCGATGTCGCCGGAATAGCGCAGGCCGCCGTCGGCGATCACCGGCACGTCGGTTCCCTCGAGCGCCGCCACCACGTTGGCGACGGCGGTCACCTGGGGCATGCCCACGCCGGCGACGATGCGGGTGGTGCAGATGGAGCCGGGACCGATGCCCACCTTCACCGCGTCGGCGCCCGCCGCCACCAGGTCACGGGCCGCCTCTCCGGTGGCGATGTTGCCGCCGATCACCTGCACCTGAGGAAAGTGGCTCTTGACCCAGGCCACCCGGTCGAGCACGCCGCGGGAGTGGCCGTGGGCGGTGTCCACCACGATGACGTCCACCTCCGCCTCCACCAGGGCCTGCACCCGCTCGTCGGTGCCCGCCCCCACCCCCACGGCGGCGCCCACCCGCAGCCGCTCCTGGGAGTCGCGCGCCGCGTCCGGATAGTCCTTGGCCTTCTGGATGTCCTTCACCGTGATCATGCCCCGCAGTTCGAAGGCGTCGTTCACCACCAGGATCTTCTCGATGCGGTGCTCGGCCAGCTTGGCGATCACCTCCTCGCGGGGCGCGCCCTCCTTCACGGTCACCAGCCGCTCTTTCGGCGTCATGATGGTGGAGACCGGCTCGTCGCGGCGGGTCTCGAACCGCAGATCGCGGGCGGTGACGATGCCCACCAGATTCTTGCCCTCCACCACCGGCACGCCGGAGATGCCGTTGGCGTGGGTCAGCTCCATCACCTCGCCGATGGAGGCGGTGGGCGGCACCGTGATGGGGTCTTTGATCACCCCGCTCTCGTAACGCTTCACCTTGCGCACCTGCGCCGCCTGCTCCTCCACGGTCATGTTCTTGTGGATGACGCCGATGCCGCCGTGGAGCGCCATGGCGATGGCCAGCCGCGCCTCGGTGACCGTGTCCATGGCGGCGGAGACCATGGGGATGTTGAGCGCGATGCCGCGCGTCAACCGGGTGGCCAGAGAGACGTCTTTGGGCAGCACCTCGGAGCGGGCCGGCACCAGCAGCACATCGTCGAAGGTGAGGGCTTCTTCGGTCTGGAAAAATCGCATGGCTTGTCCGTTCGGCAGGGCAGGAAGGGAATCGGCGGATTATATGAAATTTGCGCCGCTCGCGCTAAACTCCGGCCATGCAGTCCACCCCTCCCTCCCGCGATGTCTACAGCGTATCCCGGCTCAACGCGGAAATTCGCGCGGTGCTCGAAGGGAGCTTCCCCCTGGTCTGGGTGGAGGGCGAAATCTCCAACCTCGCCCAACCCCGTTCCGGCCACAGCTATTTCAGCCTGAAGGACGCCCACGCCCAGGTGCGCTGTGCCCTGTTCCGCAACCGGCGTCGACTGCTGCGCTTTCAGCCACGCGAGGGGGACAGGGTGGTGGTGTGGGCGCGGGTGAGCCTCTACGAAGCGCGGGGCGACTTTCAGCTCATCGTCGAGCAGATGGAGCCGGCCGGCGAAGGCGAGTTGCTGCGCGCCTTCCAGGAGCTGAAGGCGAAGCTGGAGAAGGAAGGGTTGTTCGACAGCGGGCGCAAAAAGCCGATCCCTCCCTTCCCCCGCTGCGTGGGGGTGGTGACCTCGCCCACCGGCGCCGCCATCCGCGACATTCTCCAGGTGATGAGAAGGCGCTGGCCCGGGCTGCCGGTGATCCTCTACCCCACCCGGGTGCAGGGCGAGGAAGCGCCCCGCGAGATCGTCGAAGCGCTCCGTCTGGCCGACGCCCGCGGCGAATGCGACCTCATCATCCTGGCCCGCGGCGGCGGCTCGCTGGAGGACCTGTCCGCCTTCAACGACGAGCGGCTGGCGCGGACCATCGCCCAGCTCGAAACCCCTCTCATCAGCGCCATCGGCCACGAAACCGATTTCACCATCGCCGACTTCGTGGCCGACCGGCGCGCGCCCACCCCCTCCGCCGCCGCCGAGCTGGCCACTCCCGATCGCGACGAAGTCCGCGATCGACTTGGCCGCCAGGCCCGGCGGTTGGCGCGCGCCATCGGACAGCAGCTGCAAAAGGAGCGCTCGCGCCTGGAGCACACCGCCCACAAGCTGCATCTGCTGCACCCTCGACGCCGCATGGAGCAGCAGCAACAAAAAGTGGACGAGCTCTCCCAGCGGCTGGAGCGGGAGATCCGCCAACTGCTGCAGAGGCGGCGCCAGCGGCTGCAACTGGCGCAGGAACGGCTGCGCGCCCACGGGCCGACGGCCAAGATGGCGTTGCTTACTCGCGATCTGGAGAGCGGCCGTCGGCGGCTGCGCGACGCCATCGGCAACCGGCTCGCCCGGGAACGGGAGCGTCTCGCCCTGCTCTCACGCACGCTGAACGGCGTGAGCCCGCTGCAGACCCTGGCGCGTGGCTACTCCATCACCAGCGATGCCCGCAGCGGCGAGATCCTCACCCGGGCCGATCAGGTGAAGCCCGGCACGCCCATCCACACCCGCCTGGCCAAGGGGACGCTGCTCTCTGTGGTGGAAGAGATCCAGCCCGACGACGGCGACTGATCCGGTCAGTGGACGCGGTACGCCGAATGGCACGCCACGCAGGCGGCCATCACTTCGGAGAGCGCGCCGAAGGCCCGCGACAGCCCGCCCTCCACCTCGGCGTTGCGGGCGGCGACGGCGAAACGGCTCGCGGCCCGGTGCATGGCGGTGCCGGCGGCCCGCATCCCCTTGGGCATGTAGGGCGCCATGTGGGCAGCGCCGTGGCGCGACATGGAACTCATGCCCAGGCGCTGTTCGGCCGTGTCCGCGGCGGCGTCGTATTCACCGTCCGCCAACTGGCGGGTGATGGTCTGCAGCGCCGACAGATGGTCGCGCATGTTGTGCATCATGTGCTCCTTCATTCGTTCCGGCAGCCGCGCCAGGCGTCGCCCGTCCCCGGCCTGGGCGGAAACACCGAGCAGGAACAGAATCGCAAGAAAAGCGAAAGAGATCTTCATCGACGGTTACCTCGTTGTGATGGACGCCGCCAGCGCTCGGTGGCCACGTAGAGCACCGGCAGCAGGTTGAGCGTGAGCAGGGTGCCGGCGGTGAGACCGCCGAACAGCATGATCCCCAGCGGCTGCAGCAGTTGTGGCCCCCGGCCGATGCCCAGCGCCGCCGGGATCAAGGCCAGCAGGGTGGTGAGATGGGAGAGCAGCATCGGCCGCGTGCGCAGCCGCACCGCTTCGCGCACGGCGGCCACGGCATCGAGCCCCTGGTCACGAAAGGCGCGGGTGAAGGTCAGCAGCATGATGCCGTTGTTGGTGGCCACGCCGACGAGGGTGATGAAACCGATGGCCACGGTCAGGTCCAACTGCTGCCGGGTGAAGAAGAGCGCCAGGGCCGCGCCCATGAAATCGAGCGGCAGCTTGCCCAGGACCACCGCCGGATCGAGCAGGCTGCTGAGCTGGATGGCGATGATGCCGTAGACCAGCAGCGCCGAAGCCAACAACACCCACAGCAGTTGCCCGCCGGTGCGCAGCAACTGGCCGTATTCGCCCGTATAGCCCCATTGAATCTGAGCCGGCAGGTCCAGTCGGGAGAGGGCCTGGTCCAGGCGCCGGATCACGGTGAGCGGATTGCCTTCGATCTCGGCGGTGAGGGTGAGGGTGCGGATGCCCCGTTGGTGTTCGATGAGCGGGTAGCTGGAGCGGGGCTCGATCTTCACCAGCTCCTCGAGGGGAATCAGGCGTCCCTGGCGGTTAGGGATCCTCACCTGGCGCAGGTCGTCGAGGCTGGCCCGCCGAGGCCGGGCATAACGGAGATAGAGATCGATGGGCTGCTGATCGACCACCACCCGGCTGATGGACTCCCCCTGCATGGCGGCGCGCACCGCCCGGGCCAGGGCGGCGGCGTCCACGTCGAAGCGGGCCAACGCCGATCGGTCCACCGCAAGCCGCAGCTGATCCACCGGCACCCGGGTGTTGTTGACCACGTTGGTCACCCCTGGAACCGCACGCGCCGCCTTCTCCACTTTCGCCGCCGCGGCGTAAAGCTGCCGCAGATTGGTGCCATAGAGGGTGATGCCGAACAGGGCGGGCAGGCCGGAGAAGGACTCTTCCAGCTTCTCGGTGGTGGGTTCGTTGACCCGGCCGACCACGCCTGGCGTTTCCGCCAGCAGCCGCTCGATGGCTGACCGTACCGCCGGCAGATCGCGGGAGCGGTTCCGCTCCAACCGCACCACCAGCTCCCCCTCCTCCGGCCGTTCGATGTAGAAAGAGGACTGCGGGGAACCGGTGCGGCGAAAGACGGCGGCCACGCCGGGCAGCTTCAGCAGCCGTCGCTCCAGCTCGTCGCCCACGCGGTCGCTCTCGGCGAGCGAGCTGCCCGGCGCCAGGCCGTAACTCAACAGCAGGCTCTCTTCGTCCAGCAGCGGCAGCATGCGCGTCGGATTGAAGACCAGCAGCGCCAGGCTTCCCAGCAACAGCAACAGCGTGAGCAGGAGAGTCGCCGCCCGATGGCGCAACAGGTGGTCCAGAAGGCGCAGGTTCCACTTCCCCAACCACTGGATCCACCGCCCTCCCCAAGTGGGCGCGGCGGCGGTTTCCGGCCGGCGCGGAGCCCAATGGATGGCCGCCAGCGGAATCAAGATCAGAGAGAGCAGCAGGGAAAAGAGCAGGATCAACCCAAAGGTGAGCCCGAAAGGCTGAAACAACCGTCCCGCCAGGCCGCTCACCAGCACCAGGGGCACGAAGGCCGCCAGTACCGTCAGCGTGCCGGCGATGTCCGGCGCCATGACTTCGCGGGTGCCGTCCAGGGCGGCCCGCAACGGCGGCTTGCCGAGAAGTCGATGGCGGTCGATGTTTTCGAGCACCACGATGGCGTCGTCGTCGATGAGCCCGATGGCCACCGTCAGCGCGCCCAGGGTCATGAGGTTCAGTCCCAGATCGAATACGCCCATGGCGGCGAAGGTGGAGAGCACCACCAGGGGAAAACCGGCGGCGATCACCAGGCTGGAGCGGTGGCGGCCGAGCACCCAGAAGAGGGCCACGATGGCCAACAGGGCGCCGAGAAAGAGGTTGTCGCGCATGTTGCGGTAGGCCAGGCCGATGATTTCGGCCTGGTCGTAGAATTTCTTCAGGGAGGCGCCCGGGGGCAGCGGGATGCGGCCCAGCGCCGCGTCCACTGCGCGGGAGACTTCCAGCGTGCTGGCCGCCGGCTGCTTCTGGATGGTCAGTGCCACCGCGGGCAGACGGTCGCTGGTGAGCACGTATCGGCGCGGCAGGGTTCCGCGATAGACCCGCGCCACCTCCGCGAGGCGTACGGGCCATCCCTGAGGTCCATGGGCCACGACCACGGCCTTCAGGTCGTCCAGCTTCCGCAGGCGCCCATCGGTGCGGATCAGCAGATCGCGTCCAAACCGCTCCAGATAGCCGCCGGTGGAGAGCACGTTGGCGGCCCGCACCGAGTCGGCGATGCGCGCGGCGGTAAGATGGTGGCGTTGCAGCGCCAGGGGGTCGAGGTCGATCCGCCAAGCCGCCTCGCCACCCCCCATCACGTGCACCCGCGCCACGCCTGGCAAGGCCGCCAGCCGTGGCGCCAGGCGGTACTGCGCCCAGGCCCGCAGGGCCACTGGATCTCCTCCGCTCAGGGTATAGGTGGAGAGCATGGCCAGCGAAGTGCCGATGTTCTCCAGCTGCGGCCGGGCACCCGCCGGCAGATCGAGGCCGGCCAGGCGGCTGCTCACCAGTTGCCGCGCCTGCAGGACGTCCACCCCCCAAGTGAACTCCACGGTCACTTGCGAAAAGCCGGGCGCGGAAGTGGAGCGCACCCGGCGCAGGTGAGTCAGCCCCAACATGGCGTTCTCGATGGGACGGGTGACCAACAGCTCCATGTCCTCTGCCGTGCCGGCCGGGTAGTGGGTGACCACATTGATGAGCGGATAGTCCAGGGGCGGAAAGAGGTCCACCGGCATCTGGTGCAAAGAGGCCAGGCCACCCACGCCCAGGAGCAACACCCCGAAGACCACGGCGAGAGGGTGTTGGAGGAGCCGTGCGAACACCGCTTTCAGTCCACGAACCGGATCAGTTCTTTCAGATCCCGGTAGAGCAACTCGTAAGCGCCTTGGGTGACCACCTCCGTGCCCGCGGCGATCCCCGACAGCACCGGCAGGCGATCTCCTTGCGCCCGCCCCACCCGCACCTCCACGGGTTGGAAACGACCCGCCTTGCGTACGATGCACCAACTCTTGCCGTTGCGCGCCACCACCGCGGAGGCCGGAACCCAGACCACGGCCCGGGCCGCCCCCAGATGTTCCACCTCGATCCAGGCCCCTTCGCGCAGCACCAGCCCCGGATTGTCACTTTGAAAGCGCAGCCTCCAGAGCCCGGTGGCTGCGTCGTAGAGCGGCACCCCATCCAGGGGACGCAGCGGAATCCGCTCCTCTCCCGCTCGCCCCCAGCTCTCCCCTTTCCGCCAACGCGGCAGCGAAGCGGCGGCAACCTCCACATCCACATAGACCGAATCCAGCGCCTCCAGCTCCAGCACCGCCTCGCCCGCGGCAAGCTGCTCTCCCAGCGCCGCCTGGCGCTTGGTCACCACGCCGGCGAAAGGGGCCTGGAGCCGACCCAGCGCACGGGCGACGGCGGCCGCCCCCTCCTTGTCGAGGCGTTGCGCGAGGGGCTCCGCCGCGGCCTTCAAATGCAGATTGTCCAGGTCCGCCGCCACAGCCTCCCAGGCGAGCCGGCTCTTTCCCTGGGCTTCGACCAGCGCCTGCTCGCCCTGCACCAGATCGCGCAAGGGCAGGATGTGGCTCTTCTCTCCTTTCTGAAGCAGATGCAGGCGTTCCCGCGCCACCGCTTCGGCATGCCGGGCCTGCTGCCAATCCGCCAGATAGCGCCTGAGCAGGGGGGCATCGAAGCGCGCCAACTCCTCCCCTGCTTTCACCCTCATGCCCGGCTCCACCTTCAGCGCGGTGATGCGGGCCGCGAACGGCAGGCGAAGAACGGCCTGCCAGGGCGCGCTGACGCGGCCGAAGGCCTCTTCCGCCGGCCGCCAGCTTCCCGCCGTGGCAGGCGCCGAAGCGGGAGGAGCGGCCGGGACGGCGGCTACCCACAGCCCCATCACCAGCATCGACACCATCCGTTTCATCACGACGGCTCCAAAGGTTTTCGGCGGAGGAAGTCCTTCCGTGCTACCGCCAATTCCATGCTGCGTAACAATTGGCGGACACCTTCGAGGCAACTTGGACGGAGCGGTATCGCCCCCGCTCTGCCCCGGGTGCCGTTGGACGATCCAGCTTGCATTGGCGCGCCCCGAAAACCTCACCGAGCCAGCAGGCCCAGCACCAGCGCCGCAGCGGCGGCAACGCCGCCCACCAGGGTGGTCTTTATGACCAGCCCCTCGAGCGCTTCCAGACTGATCACATCCAACCCCCAGAGCACCGCGCTCCCGGCGATGACCAGCACCACCACAGCCAGAATAATCTTCACAGTGGCCGCCACTCCTCGCCCGGGTCGTTGGGAATCGTTCATACTCTCTCTCCAATGGAAGGCGGCGGGGGCACCGGCAATCCCCTGCGCTCGTAGAACGCCTCCCGGAACCCGGCGAGGTCGCCCCCGGATATGGCCGCCCGCAGGTCGGCCATGAGCCGCTGGTAATAGTAAAGGTTGTGGATGGTGTTGAGCCGGGCGCCGAGTATCTCGTTGCAACGCTTGAGATGGCGCAGGTAGGCGCGGCTGTAATTTCGGCAGGTGTAACAGTCGCAATGGGGATCGAGGGGGCCGGTATCGCGCTCGTATCGGGCGTTGCGGATTCGCACCACCCCTTCGCTGGTGAACAGGTGGCCGTTGCGGGCGTTGCGGGTGGGCAGCACGCAGTCGAACAGGTCGATGCCCCGGGCCACCGCCTCGACGATGTCCTCCGGCGTGCCCACCCCCATCAGATAGCGGGGCTTGTCCGCCGGCAACCGTTCCGCCAGGAAATCGAGCACCCGCCAGCGGTCTTCGGGGGGTTCACCCACCGAAAGCCCGCCCACGGCGTAGCCGTCGAAGCCGATCTCCATGAGCCCTTCCAGGGAACGCTGGCGCAATTCCGTGAACACCCCTCCCTGAACGATGCCGAAAAGCGCGGCGGGGTTGTCGCCATGGGCTTCCTTGCTGCGCCGGGCCCAGCGCAGGGAGAGCTCCATGGAGATTCGGGCCTCCTCCTCGGTGGCGGGATAGGGGGTGCACTCGTCGAAGATCATGACGATGTCGGAACCCAGCTCCCTTTGGATGCGCATCGACTCTTCCGGGCCCATGAAGACCCGCGAGCCATCCACGGGGGAACGGAAATGGACCCCCTCTTCGGTGATCTTGCGCATCTGCCCCAGGCTGTAGACCTGGAAACCGCCGGAATCGGTGAGGATGGGCCGCCGCCAATGGATGAAATCGTGCAGATCGCCGTGCAGCCGGATGACCTCGGTGCCGGGCCTCAGCCAGAGATGGAAGGTGTTGCCCAGAATGATCTGGGCGCCGAGCCCTTCCAGCTCTTCCGGCGTCATCGCCTTGACCGTGCCGTAGGTGCCCACGGGCATGAAGGCCGGCGTGTCGATCACCCCCCGCGGAAGGCTCAGACGCCCCCGGCGCCCGCCTTCCGATTTGTGATGAACTGCAAATTCCAAAAGAAATGCACCTTCTAATATCTTTTGTGAAAACAACCGGTTAAATAACCACTGTCAATAATTCAATGAATTCTTTGACGATTGTCAATGTGCGTTTTCGGACAATATCAGAGAATTGCCACGTGCTGAAATTCAGTACACTCCTCCATCCTCCTTTGGTGGAACTTTTGGCGCGGCATCCCCTGCCGCGCCTTTTTTCGTTCCGCCTTCCAAGAACATGGCGTCGCCGTAGCTGAAAAAACGGTACCCTTTCTCCACGGCGTGGCGGTAGGCGGCCATCACCTCCTGATAACCGCCGAAAGCGCAAACCAGCATCAGCAGCGTGGATTCAGGCAGGTGGAAATTGGTCACCAGGGCATCCACCACCTTGAACTCGTAGCCGGGGGTGATGAAGAGGTCGGTTTCGCCGCGAAAGGGACGCAGTTCCCCCCCGGCCGCCGCCGTCTCCAGGCTGCGCACGCTGGTGGTGCCCACGGCCACCACGCGTCCGCCGCGCCGACGGGTCTGGGCCACCGCTTCACAGGTGGCTTCGTCCACCTCCAGCCATTCGCTGTGCATGCGATGGCGCTCCAGCTCTTCGGTGCGCACCGGCTGAAAGGTGCCCGCCCCCACATGCAAGGTGACCCGGGCCTGATGGACGCCCCGCTCTCGCAGCCGCTGCAGCAGGGGCTCGTCGAAATGGAGGCCGGCGGTGGGCGCCGCCACCGATCCCTCGCGGCGGCCGTACACCGTCTGGTAGCGGGATTCGTCGAAAGTCTCGTCGTCGCGGCGGATGTAAGGAGGCAGGGGCATGTGGCCATGCTCCTCCATCAACGACTGGAACCCCCCTTCTTCCAGCCTCAGGCGGAAGAGATCCTCCTGTCGGCCCTCCACCCGCAAACGGCGGCCGCCGATCACGATCCGGCTGCCGGCCTTTGGCGCCTTGCTGGCTCGAACATGCGCCACGGCCCGATCCGCCGCCAGCAGCCGTTCGACGAGCACTTCCACCTTTCCTCCGCTCTCTTTGCGCCCGAACAGCCGGGCGCGCATCACCCGGGTGTCGTTGAACACCAGCAGGTCCCCAGGACGCAGCAACCTGGTCAGGTCACGGAAACGGCGATCCTGCACCCTGCCACGCGCCCCCAACACCAGCAGGCGGCTGGCGCTTCGGTCGGACACGGGGTACTGGGCGATGAGCGACTCGGGCAGGAAGTAGCGGAAGTCGGATCTGCGCATGGCACCGCATTCTACTGCATGGAGCGCGCGAGCCTGTATCTCCGCAGGCGCTTCTTCCGGTGACGGAGCGCCGAAACTTTGGTTTGGATAAGACTGACCGCGAATGCACGAGGGCGACACTTGCGGGGCAAACGCATGAATCGGGGCGCGATTCGCCGGGAACCCGGTTCGAGGGACCGAAAGGGTCTGTCGGGAACGCCGTGAACGCCTCCCTGTGGGTTCGGCCTCGGCGCCCCTGCCTCGGAAACCCTGTCATCCCCCTTCCGGACCCTCCAACCAGCCGGAGGCCTGTGCATGCGATTGCCCCGGCGATACTTGCCAGGAGAGCGGCAGCCGGTATACTCTCCCCTTCCCTGCCGAGGTGGCGGAATTGGTAGACGCAGTGGACTCAAAATCCACCGGCCTCGCGGCCTTGCGGGTTCAAGTCCCGCCCTCGGTACCACTTTGTCATCTCCGGGTCTCTTCCCGGGTTCGCGGATGCAGCTTGCAAGCCCCCTTTCCAGACTGTTCTTCGCCCTGGCGGCGGTCGCCGTCTTCACATTCAGCTACTACCTGGGCAACCGCTATGCGCACCCGCGCCGTGGACAGATTCAGGCCTTCGCTTTCCCGGACCCTGTGAAAGTGGCTCCTTTCCGGCTGGTGGACAAGGAGGGGAACCCTTTCACCGAGGCGGACCTCCTGGGCCACTGGAATTTCGTGGTCACCGGCGACCTTGACCGCGGCCAGTGCCGGACGTTGCTCTTCCGCTATGTGCTGGCCTGGAACGACTTGGCGGCTCGCCCCAAACTGCAGCGAAAAACCCGGGTGGTCTTTCTGGCCTTGGGGAGAAAGAGCCGCTCCCCCGCGGAGTTGAAAAAGTTCATCGACTTTTTCAACCTCGCCTTCACCGCCATCGACGGTGCACCCGCCCAGAAAGAGGCGCTGGCCCGCCAGCTCGGCGTTCCGGAGAGCGCTCTTCGGGACGGCGTTCGATGCGATTCACAAAACGGAGTGGTGGCGCTCATCGATCCGAAAGGCTTTCTGCTAGCATTGTTCACCGGCGTCACCGACCCCGCCGTCATCGCTCACGACCTCCGCTATTTCCAGTAGACCATGACCGCTCCCGGGTTCAAGGACAGACTCTTCACCAACCTGCTGAAGGTGCTGCCCCAGCACGCCCTCTCCGGTCTCATGTACCGCGCCACGCGGATCACCTGGAAGCCTTTCAAGAATGTTCTCATCAAGGAGGTGGTGAGCCGCTACGCGGTGGACATGTTCGAGGCGGAGAACCCCCGCCCCGCCAGCTACTCCTGTTTCAACGACTTCTTCACCCGCGCTCTCAAAGCCGACGCCCGCCCCATCGCGCCCGAGGCGGACGCGGTGGCCAGTCCGGCGGACGGCAAGATCAATCAGGCGGGATACATCCGCGACGGCCATCTGCTGCAAGCCAAAGGGCGGACGTTTTCCCTGCTCCAACTGTTGGCCGGGCGCTACGATCTGACGGCGGAATTCGCCGAAGGGAGCTACGCCACCGTCTATCTCTCTCCCCGAGACTACCACCGCGTCCACATGCCGCTCTCCGGACGGCTGCGCGAGATGATCTTCGTGCCCGGCACCCTCTTCAGCGTGAGCGAGGCGACCACCCAGCTGGTGCCCGGACTGTTCGCCCGCAATGAGCGGCTGATCTGTCTGTTCGACACCGTCGCCGGCCCCATGGCGCTGATCCTGGTGGGCGCCATCTTCGTGGGCAGCATGGAAACGGTCTGGGCCGGCGAGGTGCGCGGCCCCTCGGACGAGCCCACCACCTGGCTCTATGGCGACGCTCCCTCCATCACCCTGAAGAAGGGGCAGGAGATGGGACGCTTCAACATGGGCTCCACCGTGATCGCCCTCTTCGCCAAGGGGCGGGTCACCTGGGATCCGGCCCTGGTGCCCGGCGTGCGGGTGCGCATGGGTCAGCGCATCGGCAAGGTCAAGCCACCGCGTAAGGAAAGGTGAGCACCTCCGCGAGGGCTCCGGCTTCCAGCTTGAGCATGAGCAGCCGGTCCAGCCCCAAGGCGACGCCGGAGCAGTCGGGCAAGCCCCGTTCGAGCGCCTCGATGAGCCGCCGGTCCACCGGCAACGGTTGCTGGCCCCGCTGTCGGCGTTTGCGGTTGTCGGCCTCGAAGCGGGCCAACTGCTCGGCGGCGTCGGTCAGCTCATGGAAACCGTTGGCCAGTTCCACCCCCTCCAAGTAGAGCTCGAAGCGGGAGGCCAGGCGAAAATCCTGGGGATGGAGCCTGGCCAACGAAGCCTGGCTCGCCGGATAGTCGTGCACGAAGGTGAGCGCTCCCCGCCCCAGCTCCCGTTGCACCACGGCTCCCATCAATAGATCGAGCCACTGGTCGCGGTCCAGCGAACCGCCCATGGCGATCCCCTCTTTCGCCGCCGTTCGGGCCATCTCGGCGGCGGCGGTCTCGAGCGGATCCCAGCCGAACCGCCGCTGGAACAGAGAGCGGTAGGTGATCTTCTCCACCGGCAGCTTGCGATCCAGCAGACGGTTCACCAGCTCGGCCACCTCGACCATGAGCCGGTGATGGTCGTAACCGATGCGGTACCACTCCAGCAAGATGAACTCGGGGTTGTGGCGCCGCCCCAGCTCTCCTTGCCGGAAGGCGTGGGCGATCTGGAAGATGTCGCCGCTGCCCTCGGCGAGCAGCCGCTTCATGTGGAACTCCGGCGAGGTCTGGAGATAACGGGCGCGGTCTCCTTCGGCGCCGCAATGGCGGGTGACGAAGGGCTCCAGCGCCGGATCGGTGCCCGCCGCGGCGGAGAGCAGAGGCGTGTCCACTTCCAACACGCCGCGCGCCCGAAAGAAACGCCGGACCTCGTCGAAGAGGTCGGCGCGGGCCTGCAGAAGTTCCCGGATGGGGGCGCTTCTCTTCAATCTTTCACGCGGCTGACGTACTCTCCGCTGCGCGTGTCCACCTTGATCTTTTCACCGATCTGCACGAAGAGCGGCACCCGGACCACGGCGCCGGTCTCCAACGTCGCCGGCTTGCCGCCGCCGCCGGAGGTGTCGCCCTTGAGGCCGGGGTCGGTGTCGGTGATCTCCAGCACCACGAAATTGGGCGCTTCCACGGCGATGGGCTGTCCGTTCCAGAGGGTGACGTTGCAGACGTCCTGGTCCTTGATCCACTTCACCGCCTCGCCCATGGCGTTGGCGTCGGCCTGGTACTGTTCGAACGTTTCCGGATCCATGAAGTACCAGTACTCCCCGTCGGTGTAGAGGTACTGCAGGTCCCGTTCCACCACGTCCGCCGCCTCCACGCTCTCGCCGGATTTGAAGGTCTTTTCCAGTACCCGCCCCGTCTTCAGATTGCGCAGCTTCACGCGGTTGAACGCCTGGCCCTTGCCCGGCTTGACGAATTCGTTCTCGATGATGACGCAGGGGTCGCCGTCGAGCAGCAACTTCAGCCCGCCCCGGAATTCGTTGGTACTATAGGTCGCCATGGTCTCCTCGGCCTGAATGGGAACAACCTGTTAATGATACCGTTTTCCCGCCTCCCGACGAACACCGAATGCTGGCAGGCGCAACTTGCCGAAAGCTTCCGCTCCCCCCGCTCCCTGCTTCGCCATCTGGATCTGGAGCGGCTCTGGAGCCCGGATATGGAGCGGGCCGCAACCGACTTCCCCCTGCGGGTGACCCGCTATTTCGCCGGCTTGATGAAAAAAGGCGATGCCGACGATCCTCTGTTGCGCCAGGTTTTGCCCACTCGGCGGGAACTGGATCCGACCGCCGGCTACGGCCCGGACCCCACCGGAGACCTGGCCGCGGCGGCGGGCCCCGGCCTTTTGCACAAATACCACGGCAGGGCGCTGGTGGTGACCACAGGGAGCTGCGCCATCCACTGCCGTTACTGCTTCCGACGCCACTTTCCCTATGCGGCCCACCGCGCCCACGACCGGCAATGGCGGGACTTGGCCGAATCCTTGGCGGAAAAAAAAGAGGTCTCCGAGGTGATTCTCAGTGGTGGCGATCCTCTGACCCTGGCCAACTCACGGCTGCGCTTCCTGATCGAAAGGCTGCAGGAGGTACCTCACCTCGATCGGCTGCGCATCCACACGCGCCTGCCGGTGGTGCTGCCCGCGCGTCTCGACAGGGAGCTGCTTTCGATTCTGACCGAAAGCCGTTTCCGCTGCGTGATGGTGCTGCACGTCAACCACCCGGCGGAGATCACCACCTGGCTCGCCACAGCACTCGCCCCTTTGCGCCCGGCGGGCGTTACCTTGCTCAACCAGGCCGTGCTGCTCAAAGGCATCAACGACGCCCTTGATACGCAGCTGCTTCTTTGTGAAAAATTGTTCGATATCGGGGTATTGCCGTACTATCTTCATCAATTGGATCGGGTTGCCGGAGCGGCTCATTTCGAGGTGTCCAGAGCGCGCGCAAAGGCACTGCACGAGCAAATGCGGTGCCGCTTGCCCGGCTATCTGCTCCCTGCGCTGGTGGAAGAACGGCCGGGATCTGCCCATAAACATCCGCTGTGACTTGAGAGAAAAACCAACAACGCACGAATCGCCATAAGGACAATTTGCATACTCCATCAACATTTAGCCACATTTGCTTAGCTGCAATCTGAGCGGTATGTTAACTTTTGCCTAATAAAGCCGACCTCGATGGATGGGCCCCCCGTCCTGCCCGAGGCCGGCGGCCCGGTTTGCGTCGCCCGATCCAGAGCCAATTGCCGGCGGGAAACGGAAACCGCGGACGATTCCAGCCACTTGAAACAGGACGACCACGAATCATGGCTGACCAGGAAACCGATGAACTCCGAAAGCGCTCTTCGGAAGTGCTCACCATTCCGGCGCAATCCGCGCCGCCACCAGACTCTTTCCTCCTCAATCCCAAGGAGGTACGGCGCTGGGCGGAAGAGTTGCCGGTGGCCAACATCGGCGAAACCGCGCGTCAGGTCTACAACACCCTGGTCACCTTCAACCGCATCCGCATTCCCACTCTGGTGCGAACCGAGATCATCGAAACCTTTCGAGAACCCGTCCGCTACGTTAATCACAACATCTCACGCCACTATTTCAACGTGGGCTTTCCACTCTCCTCCAGGGCGCAAAAAGCTGCCCAGCTCACCGGTGCTCTGTGTGACGAGGTGGCCAACGCCTACAAAATCTTGTTCCTCGACCAAATTCTTGGTGACGAGCGCAGTTTCAACCAGAAACTGGTCATCGTTGCAGCACAACGAGCCATCCTCTACCTGGGGGAAAAGATGTTTCACAACCTCCTGGTCTATCGGGACTATCCTGCAAATGCATGGCGCGAAGCCAACTATCTCTATGCTTGGGCTGCGCAGAATCAGGTGGAGGAGGTCGCAGTGAAAGAGAATCGCGGCTTCCTGCGTTCCAAGAAGAATGCACGGAGCATCGGCAATGTATACAAAAGTATGTTGCTGCTCGCCACCACCAATCCCTATCGCCTGCGCCAGTCCCAGATTCGCCAGCTGCGTGAAAAGGCGCTTCATTGGGCTGATCTGGCCCGTTTACAACCGGCTCACGAAACCAAGGGAAATACTGGCCTCTTTTTCGTGAATCTTTGGGAGGACGCACCTCCCCGGCCGACACTGAGCGAGGAGGAGCGGCGAGATGCGCGCTTCTTCGCCTTGGATGTCAATCCGGTGATCGACGAGGCACGGGCGGAATTCGAGATCTCGGAATGGGAGTCCCCTGCCCACCTCAGCCAAGATCACACTCACCTTTCCAAGACCCTTTTGAGGCCGCTCATCCGCCAATGGACCAAGTCCCTCGAGCGCAAGTTTCCGCGGGACAACACCCGCAACGAGATCGAAGCCATCGTCGGCTTGAGTCATTTGTTAAGACTACTGGAAGAGCGCCGCAAAGCCGAAGCGGAACAGCACGCTCCGCCCCCGGAGCCGGTGGAGAAGACGATTTCTCCCGCGAGCCGCTTGACCTGGAACGACAGCGTCTTCAGCAGCCTCGCCATCAACTCGCCGGCGCACAGCCTCAGCGGCGACTCGCTCTTCGCTGACAGCAAGACGGTCATCAGTACCCTGCTGGGCACATCAGAAGCCGAGCGTTTCTCCCCCAAGCGAAATGCATCCCATCAGGAAAGCCCATTTGCCGCCTTGAGTTACAATGAAAGCGTAGAGGGATATTGTCTTTCCTGGAGAAAGAGTTACCCCATGCGGGTGCGAGTCGGAGACATACTTGGCGTACGCTCTCCGGACAAGTCAGACGATTTCGGAGTGGCCGTGGTACGCTGGTTGCGTCAGCACTCCGACAGAGAACTCTACTTGGGAATTCAGATACTTGCTCCAAGTTGTGCCACTGTTACAGTAATGCCATCTCGAAAGCCAGGCTCAAATCAGGAAGGGTACCGCTGCCTGCTCCTCTCCAACAATGATGAGGAAGAATACGAACAGAGCCTCCTCACCAATACTCATGTGTTCAAAGCCGGAAGCCAAGTCACTCTCATCACCGAATTTGGACGGCACCAAATCGAGCTGACCCACTGGATCGAGTCCACCAACAACTTCGTCCACTACAGATTCAAATACATCGACTCTGATCGAAAAGATGGAAAGAATGGCGCAGGAAAACCGGAATTCGATGATATCTGGAACGAACTCTGAAGGAAGCGGGGGATAGGGAGACATAAATCATGAACACCACGGCAGAAAGAATCATCCAGATCGTTACACCACTCACCGATGTGATCGAGCTTTTAGTGCTGGGCTGTCCCGCGGAAGATGCCAATCAATACGCCCAGACTCTGAGAAACTCCGGCATGGCGATCCATCTCACCACCGCAGACACTCAGGATGAACTGGAACGGTTCCTCGAGTCGAGCCATGCCGACGTGGTGCTGGTGAACTGCGATGCCGAAGAGATCGACTTCACCACGGCGATTCGCCAGATCCGGAAGCAGTCCCCTCTCGCCTCTTTCATTCTCCTTTCCGACAACCCCGGTGAAGAACTTTTCTTCGCAGCGGAAACGGGTGCGCAGGATATCATCCAACGCCACGACCATGCCCACCTGATCTACGTGGTGAACCGCGAGCAGCAGAACATGGTAACGAAGCGCCAGCTTCAGGAAGCCGAAGCCCACGCCGAGGAGATCGAGGAGCGTTGGCGTTCCCTGTCGGATGCAGTGGAGGATGCCGTGGCTTATATCCACGAAGGGATGCACATCCATGTCAACCCAGCCTACCTTTCGCTGTTCGGCCATGAGGACGCCGACGCAATGGAAGGACTCCCCTTCATGGATCTCATCGCCAGCGAAGACCGTCTGAAATTCAAACCGGTGTTGCGCATGCTGGAAAAGGAGCATACTGCAGAAAACATCCACATTGACTGTGTAACCCGGCAGGGAAAGATCATTCCGGTAGAGATGCGTTTCGCTCCTGCAAGAGTGGATGGAGAAGCCTGCACCCAGGTGATCGTGGCTGACCGCTCGGCCCACTCCCGGGTGCAGTTGGAAGACCTGGCCCACTATGACGTGGAAACCGCCCTTTTCAACCGCAAATATTTTCTCGAAGAGTTGGAACAGCGGCTCGAGAAAACTCGTACCGATGGCGGCAGGCTGAGCTTGTTGATCTTCGACTTGGTCAATTTCAAAGAACTGGCCACGGAAGCAGGAGAAGAACCAGCCAGCCGTCTCCTCCAGGAAAGCGCTCGCCTGCTGAACGAGTCCACCTATGAATCAGACTTGGTGGCGCGTCTGGGTGAACATCAGTTTGGCCTTCTGTGCACTCTCGCCACCGACGCGAAAGCGGTGGGCAACCGACTTCTCGCAAAGTTGGCCGAACATCATGAAGGGAATCCCGAGGCGCCCCGCTTCGTGGCTGGCCTTGCGTATTCCACTGATCCACCTGCGCACAGCGCCAACGACCTGGTGCACAACGCAATGCAAGCGTGCAAACACGCGCAGAAAAAAGACGACGGGCTGGTCATCTTCGATGAGAGTTTGCGCCATGCCACGCCCATGGATCGGGAATTCGATGAGCGAATCGTACAGCTCATCGATCGAGCCATCGAACAGGACGAACTGTTCATTCCCTACTATCAGCCGGTGGTCAGTCTGCATGGCAACAGTAGAGAACACTACGTGATCTATTTGCGGTTGCGGAATGAGGAGGGTGAAGTACTGCAGCCTGGCGAGTTCCTGCCAGAGGCCGAAAAGGCGGAACGGCAGGCCGACATCGACCGGTGGGTAATCCGCAAGGCGATCAGCGAGCTGGCCCAACACCGTGCCAATGGTCAACGGCTCAATTTCTTCATCAATCTTTCGGCTGCGGCCATCACCGACGACTCGCTGCTTCTTTGGGTCTGCGACTGCCTTCGCGAGTTCAAAGCCAAGGGCGCCTGGCTCACTTTCATCGTGTCGCAGCATGATGTGATGCGCAACCTTGAGGCCGTGGAACAGCTCACCGAGGGGCTGAAGAAGATCAACTGTCAGATTGCCCTAAGCCACTTCTCTTTCGAACAGGAGACAGTCAACCTGGTGAAGCACCTCGGCGCCGACATGGTCTATTTCGAAACCGATACCGCCAGCAACATCTCCAAGGACAAGGAACACCGAGATCTGCTCCACAGCTATAACGATCAATTGCAGAAGATGGGAGTGAAGACCGTCGTCACCCATATCGAGGAAGCAGCTCAACTAGCGCTACTGTGGAACATCGGCGTGAACTATATTCAGGGGAACTTCATCCAGGAACCAGTGGACAGCATCGTCTACGAGGCAGAGCTCTAAAACACGGGCAGAAGCGCCACTCGTCGGGCGGGCCCTCCCCCTCAACCCTGATTCGCCACTCCGCTGGGAACGTGTCCCGCAGGCACGAATTTGGCGGCTAGGTCGACATGATGGCTCTGATCGTCGAAAAAGATGTCGGCCTGGAAGGCCTTTAGAAAGGCCCCTTTGTCCATTCCCCCGAGAAACAGCGCTTCATCGATGCGAATGTTCCAAGCCCGCAAAGTGCGGATCACCCGTTCATGAGCCGGTGCCCCGCGGGCGGTGACCAGGGCGGTCCGAATGGGTGAGGTGCCCGTGTCCGCCAGGGTCTGCATGCGGTGCAGCACCTCCAGGAAACGTCGGAAAGGTCCTGCTTCCAGCGGCTTGCGGGCAGCCGCCTTTTCACTTTCCTCGAACGCCTTTAGCCCCTGGCTGCGGTAGATGCGTTCCGCTTCGTCGGAGAAGAGCACGGCATCTCCGTCGAAAGCGATGCGTAGCTGCTCTTCGCCGTTCTCATTCTCCCTCTCTTTCCGCTCTTGTGAACGGCTGGGAACAGGCGTGATGGTGGCCGCCGCCACTCCGGCATTCAAGGCCCGCGCCACGTCTTCCGGCTCGGCTGAAAGGAAGAGATGTGCACCCAACACGGAAGCATACTCGAAAGGGCTCCGTCCGCTGGTGAAGGCAGCCCGGGTGATGTCCAAACTGTGATGTTCGATGGAGTTGAACACCCGCAACCCGGTATCGGCGCTGTTGCGCGACAACAGAACCACTTCCACTTTGACCTTTCCGTGGAACAGCTCGTTCAGGCGGAGCAGCTTGCGAACCAGAGGGAAAGCCACCCCGGGCTCCAGAATGTCTTCCTCGTGCTCGATCTGGTATTGGTGGTAGGCGTCCACTCCATGCTCTTCGAAGACACGGTGAGACTCGTCCAGGTCGAACAAAGCTCTGGAAGAGGTCGCCACCACCAGGGTGGGACGGGAGCTTTCCGTGGAAAGGATGCTCACCAGGGCAGGAAGGTGTTCATGAAGGACATGGGAGGGCCGATGCGTCTGTTGAGGCGGGACATATCGTACTGCATCCCCCGCGTGGTCAGGCTCATGTCCTGCGTGCTGAGGTTCATCATCTGGATGGAGCGATCCATGGACTCCATGCTGGCCAGGATGGGCTTGAGCGTCGACACCCGCTGCTCGATGGAATCGAGGCTCACCGTCATGGTACGAATGTTGGTGGTGATCCGTCCCATGTTCTCCGACATGTTCTGCATGTTGCTGGAAAGAGCCGACATGTGGGAGTCCACGCTGATGGCCAGATAGTGCACGTCGCCCGCGAGCCGGTAGATGAGAAAGAAGCCATAAGCCGCCAAGACGACGAAGGCGAACATGGAGGGATAGATGATCAGTTCCCATCGCCTTGCGCTGCTTTCGAAGGCATCGGAGAGGCGGTCGATCCCCGCAGGATCCACCGTTACCCCTTTCTTCGACTGTTGCTTGTCGTCAATCTGGCTCATGTGCCCTGTCGCCTTGGGGGAAGCAGGCGGAAACGTTCGCCCCGCTCCTCAGGAAACATGATACCCAACAACCCGCTTGTGGAAAACCGGCAGGCACCGACATCCAGCGGATTGGACCAGTGGAGCATCCGCCCTCAGCGGAGGACCTCGGGATAGAGGACGGCGGCCAGCGCATTCCACTCCTGAGCCGCTTTGCTTCGCGGCTCCATCTCGAAAACCGCCAAGCCTTCGCTGAAAGAGCGCCGAAAGGCCGTACGCTGGGCCAACCGCTGTTTGATGAACTCCACGCCGGGCAGCGAAACCAGCGCCGCCGCCGCCTCATCGCTTTCCCGCACCGCATGGTGGGTGTCTCCACGATTGATGAAAGCCACCACCCGAGGAGGATCGTTTCGATTTTGCGACACCACATCGATGAGCCGGAGAAACCGCTGGGTCGACCAGATGTCGGCCTGGCTGGGGGGAACGGGGATCACGATTCGATCCGCCACCCGGATGGCCTGCTTCAATGATTCGAGATCGGCGGTACCGACGTCCACCAGCACCTCGTCGTATCCTGACAACCGTTCCGGGTACCACAGCTGCTCCTTGTGAGCCAAACGCACGGGCGGTTCGAAGCCTTCCTCCTCCCGCACCTCCACCACGTCGGTGAGCGTGGCCTGGGGATCTGCATCGATCGCCAGGACGTTGCGGCGGGCATAGGCCAGCCAGATTGCAAGATTGAAAGCGATGGTACTCTTTCCCGAGCCGCCCTTGAGGCTGCCGATCACGGTAATCATTCTCTGGAAGCCCTCCCCTGAATAACCACTGGGTTCAGCCGCGCGGCGGCACGCGGATCAAGCGGATTCTACCCGCAGAAAAGGAGGTCAGACCACACCTGTCCTTCAAGCACGGTTCCTCCCACCGGTTGCCGATGACTCAGGAGAGTCCGTCGTCGGTATCGAGACTTTTAAGCCGAATGCCGCGACGGCCACCCTTTTTGCCTCCCGCCATGGCCACACGTTTGACATTCGCGGAGACGCTGTCGTCCTTCTCTTTCTTGCCGGTCGCGGCCGCTCTCTTTCGGGAGACGGCGGCTTTCTTTGCGGCCGTCTTCTTCTTGACAGAAGATTTTTTCTTGGCAGCCTTATCGCTCGACGTCTTTCCCGCTTCGGTTCCACCCGCGACCGCCCCTTTCTCCGGTTTGCTTTTCTTTCCACTCTTCTTCGCCGAAGATTTCTTCAAGGGGCGGGAGATGAGTTCCAGATCATCGGCAGCCGCCGCCGACTCGACGGGAAATTCCACCTTGTCGGTGGTGGCCTTGCGAAAAGCCTTGCCCGTGGGAACTTTCTCCTCCAGGGACGCCAACACCGCTTCGATCCCCGCACCTTCCTGCTGCCCTCCTTCGGAAGAAGGTTCCGGTCTGAGATCCTTCCCCCCCTCGAATTCGGTCGCAACTTCTTCCATGGGAGGAGCCGCTTTCGGCGCCACCGGCTCAGTTTCGGACTGCGGAGCCCTCCCTTTAGGAGTAGGCGTAGGAGTAGGCGAGGCCGTTTCCCCGCGCGCGACCGGCGGCTTGGGCTGGCCACGCCGAGAGCGCACCAGACGAACCGCCGAGCCGACGAGGTTGAACAAGGCGATGAGCAAGGTGGCGGCAAGCTGCCATGCGCGTTTGCCCAATGACATGGCCTTGGCGCCGCCCGATTCCGAACTCCCTCCCCCGCCACGGGCCTTCTCGCACTTGCGGCCCGCCACTTCGCAAAGGGCTTCCGAAGCCTGCACGCAACCCAGGGGGATCACAACCAGGGTGAGCAATGTGGAGACCAGCACCCCCGAAGCCAGAGAGATGGCCATCCCCTGGAAGATGGGATCGAAAAAGATGACGGTGGAAGCGAACACCAGCGCAAAAGCGGTGATGAGGATGGGACGGGTCCGCGTCTTACACGCCCGGATCACCGCTTCGGCCACCGGCACCCCTTTCGCCACCTCATGGATGGAGAAGTCCACCAAGAGGATGGAGTTGCGCACGATGATGCCGGCCAGAGCGATCCAGCCGATCATTGAGGTGGCGGTGAACTCTCCGCCCCAACCATTGGCGAAGAAAAGGGCGTGAGTGGGCAGAATGCCGAGAAGGGTGAGAGGAATGGGCGCCATGATCAGAGCGGGAATACGGAAGTTTCCGAACTCCCACACCACCAGAATGTAGATGAGCACCAGAGCGGCGGCGAAGGCGATGCCCATGTCGCGGAAGGTCTCGTAGGTGACCGTCCACTCACCCGACCATTCGAAAGCGGAATGGGCATCGTCCGGCGGCGGCCCAGTCCAATAGGTCTCGTCCACCAACTTGATTCCATCCGGCGTCACGTAGGGTTTGCCGTCCTTCCACTCCTGCAAAAGATCCTGCACCTCGAACATGCCGTAGACGGGTGCCGCGTACTTGCCGCCCACATCGGCCACCACATACTCCACCGGCCGCAGGTCCTTGTGGTAGATGATGGGATCCTCCGGCACTTTGACGAAATGGCCCAGCTCCCGCAACGGCACGGTCACGCCTGAAGGCGACTGCACAAGGATGTCGCCCAGACGGCTCACTTGCGACCGCACCGCCAGGGGCACCTGGATGACGATGTTCACCGGCTCGTGGCCGGCGCGCTGCTTCACGTCGCCCAGCACCTTGCCGCCCAGCGCCATGGCCAGGTTCCTGTTGATCGTCTCCACCGAGATGCCACGCTCGTCGGCTTTTTCGCGATCGACGATGAAACGCCAGTAGTCGTGGGGCTCACGCATGTAATTGTCCACGTCCACCAAGTTGGGCGTGGCTTCGAAGATTTTGGTGAGATCGGCCGCCACCGTCCGCCGGGTATTGCCGTCCGGGCCGTGCACTTCGGCCACCACCGATTCCAGCACCGGAGGCCCCGGCGGCATCTCCACCACCGCGAAATGGAGAGGCACACCCTTGAAGAGCTTGCGCAATTTTTTCCGTGTCTCCACGGCAATCTCGTGACTGGTGCGATCACGCTCGTGCTTGTCCAGCAGTTGCACCTGGACCTCCGCCTGCCAGGGATATTTGCGCAAGTAGTAGTGACGCACCATACCGTTGAAATCGAACGGTTTGGCGGTGCCCACATAGATCTGCACCGCCTTCACTTCAGGAATCTTGCGCACCAGGTTGGCGATCTGATTGGCGCGGTTGGCGGTCTCGGCCAAGGCCGTCCCCTCCGGCATGTCGAGCACCACCGAATATTCCGGCTTGTTGTCCAGGGGCAGCATCTTCACCACCACCCACTTGAAATAGAACATGGAACAGGCCAACAGCAGGAGCGCCCAGAGGGAAAGGCGGAAGAGACGCAGCCTGCGACGATCCTCGATCATCGGCGTGAGGATACGCCGGAAAAGCCCCTCTAGCTTCTCGGCCTCCTGGTGCTCCCGGTGGGAAGCGCTGCTCAGATACCCCATGGAAGGCTTGAAGAATTTGCTGTGCGCCAGCCAGGGAGTGAAGACAAAGGCGGCGAACAGCGAGATGAACATGGCCACCGACCCCAGCGCGGGAATGGGCATCATGTAGGGCCCCATCATACCGGTGACGAACCCCATGGGCATGAGCGCCGCGATCACGGTGAAAGTGGCCAAAATGGTGGGGTTGCCCACTTCGCGCACCGCATCCACCGCCGTCTCGGAATCGGTCCGTCCCTCCTCCAGCCAGCGGCGATAGATGTTCTCCACCACCACGATGGCGTCGTCCACCAGGATGCCGATGGCGAAGATCAGCGCGAACAGAGAGACCCGGTCGATGGTAAAACCGAGGATCCAGGCGCCGAAGACGGTGAAAAGGATCACTACCGGCACCACCATCAACACCACCACCGCCGGCTTCAGGGCGCGGAAAGCCAGCCAAACCAGGAGGAAGACGCAGAAGGTGGCGACGAACAGCTTGAGAATCAGCTCGCTGACCTTCTCGTTCGCCGTCTTTCCATAGTTGCGCGTCACGCTCACATGAACGCTGGGCGGGATGAGACGCCCCTTGAGGCTTTTCACCCGGTCCAGGATCTTCTTGGCCACCACCACGCCATTGGTGCCCTTCTTCTTGGCGATGGCGATGGTCACCGCCGGCACGGCCCGGGCGAGATCGGGGTTTTCGGCGGCCGCGCCGGTGTAGTAGGCCACCAGCTGCTTGGCATCCTCCGGCCCCTGGCGGACATGGGCGACGTCGCGCACATAGACCGGCACGCCATTATGACTGCCCACTTTGAGCCCGGCGATATCGTCGGCGGTCTGCAGGAATTTGCCGGTGACCACCGTGAAATGGGATCCGGAACTCTCCAGGCTCCCCACCTGCTGCTCGGAGTTGGCCGCCTGGATGGCACGCGCCACCTGCCCCAGGCTGATGCCGTAGCCGGCAAGCCGTTCGGGCAGCACTTCGATGGTCACCTGCTCAGCGCGACCACCCACCACGAACCCCTTGCCGGTCTCCGGAATCTCCTTGAGCGCCTGCAGCACGGAGAGCGCCAGCCGCCGCAGCTGGCTGTCGTCCACGTCGGGAATGCCGTCGCCGTTGTAGTCCTGGTTGGACCAGAGCGTGAGCGTGACGATGGGAACGTCGTCGATCCCTTTCGCCTGCACCAGCGGCATGGAGACTCCCGGCGGGATCTTGTCCATGTTGGCCGCAAGCTGCTCGTTCACCTTCACCAGGGAGGGCTCCATCTGCTGCCCCACCTTGAACTGCACCGTCACCATCCCCTTGCCGCGGTCCGCCGCGGAATAGACGTGCTTCACGCCGTGGATCTCCCACATCATCCGCTCCAGCGGCTGAATGGCGAGCGAAGCCACTTCGTCGGCGGGGGTACCGGGATACTGGATGAAGAGGTCGATGAGCGGCACCGAGATCTGCGGGTCCTCCTGGCGGGGCGTCATGATCAACCCGGCCAGGCCCAGCAGAAACATGGTGGCGTAGAAGAGCGGCGACAGCGGCGAATTAATGAAGAATCTGGCGGTCCTGCCGGCGATGCCGAGGCTCTGCTCTTGCCGCCCCTCCACCGAAGATTCGGTCGAATTGTTGTCGTCGAAGTCGCTCATCCCTTTGGTTTGGTCGTCGCTCGCTGGTTGTTAAAAAAACGGAGGCGGCTCCACCACGTGCCTGCGCACGGCCCGAATAGCTGCAAAGGAAGGGGTCCCCGCAGCCGCCGAGACTTCGTCAGGAGCCACCGATCAGTCCTGGAGGGGGATTGGCATAGACCCGATCGCCGGGCGCCAGCCCCGACAGAACGGTGACCATGCCGTTGGGAAGCCGCCGACCCTCCCGAATCAGCCGCAGCTCCGGCTTGCCCTCTTCGTTCTGGACATAGACCACGGGCAGGCTGCCACGATAGCGGATGGCGCTCGCGGGCACCACCGGCAGGCTGCCCGAAGCGGCCGCCTGGCTGGTATCCGGAATGAGGATCTTGGCGTACATCCCCGGTTGGGAGATCCCCTGGGGAATGTCGAATTTCACCTTGATGGTGTGGCGCTTGGCGTCGGCCATGGGATAGATCTGCGCCACGCGCACGTCCACCGGTTCGGGATAATCGTCGAAGATGGCGGCCTTCTTCAGCACCATCATCTCCTGGAGACCGGTGACCAACCGTGCCGGAACGTCCACCTCCACCTGCAACCAGGTGACGTCGGCGAACTTGAGCATGGGCTGACCCGGCTGCACGGTGTCTCCCACCTCCACCATCTTCTTGATGATCACGCCGTCGAAAGGAGCCACCGACTTGGCATCCCGAATCTTGGCCTCCAGCGCCTGGATCTCCGAACGGATGCGCATGATGGAGTTGCGCGCCTGCTCGATGCGGGTGCTGGCGGAAAAGAGGTCGGCGCTGCGCTCGGCGTCCTGGTCGCGGATGTCCATGAACTCTTCCGCGGGACGGGTGAACATCTGGTCGAACAGGTTGGGGATGGCCATGCCCCCGGGCGCCGCCTTGGATTGGGGCGACCAGAGCTCGCGCGAATACTGCACGCTGGCGTTGCGCAGCTCCGCCTCGGCGGTGGCCAGCTGGGCGTAGAGCGCCGACCGCTTGGCCAGCAGCTCGGAATCGTCGATGGCCACCAAGAGGGTCCCTTCTTTGAAGAAGTCGCCCTCGATGCCGGCGATGTACTTGACCCGCCCCGGCAACTGGGCCGAGAGCAACACCTGCTTGTAGGGCACCACCGTGCCGCTCACTGCCACCGTGGGCTGCCGGTCCGAGGCCTGGACGATGAAGATCTCCGGCTTCGCCTGCTGCTGGGCCCACCCGGCAGCGGAGACGAGAACCAGCAGAACAGCCAGCCAGACCGATGATTTCCTCTTCTTAATCATAGAGTTGAATCGTTCTCCCAGGGGAGCGGCAGCAGTTGCCGCTGACAATGTGAGGCGGCGGCGACACCCGTCCGGCGCGCAGGAGTCAGGCCTTTGCCATCACCGAAAAGCTCTTGATGAAGGGTTTGGCCATTCGAGGCTCCTTCAGCATGGAGGCGTAGTCGCCCACCTTGAACTTCATCTTGCCGGAAGCGAAAGCGGTGCCCAGCCCCATCATGCCCGGCGGCTTAGCCATCCACTTCTTCCACTGCTCTTCCGACGCGCGGATGTCCCAGTTCAGTTCCTGGCCTTCGTAAGCACCGCCGGATACCGCCTTGCCGTTCTCCACCACCAGCACGCCCGTGGGCTGGTCGTCGTCGGGGAAACCGTAACCGATGGTGCTGTTGAAACCGATCTCGCCCAGTGGCTCCGTCAGTTCAGGTTCTTCGTTCCACTTCTGTGCAAACGAGGCCATCCACTCCGCAGAAAACAGTTCAGCCATGAAACCCTCCAGTTATCCTTCAGTGATCCACCAAAAGCCTGTGTTTCTTGTCGTTTCTCCCCATCGAGGGGGCGGCAGCAGATTATCCGATATTCCGCCCTTTTTTTCCATAACCACGTGGCTTTTGCATATCGCTCCCCACCAGAATATGCCGAGGCTGGACTACCGCCGGGAACTTGCCGGGAGTACCATTTGCAGCCAACCTTCCACATGACGACGAACAGGTGACACGATGTCCAACGAAACCCGGCTCATCGACGACAGGCTGAAGAAACTGGAGAGCCACCTCGCCAGGGAAAACCCTCTTCTGCTGAAGGCGGTACAGAGTTTTCGCGATCTCGACCGAGTCGCCCGCCGCATGGGGTTGCTCCAACAGGAGGACTCCTTCGCCACCCGCATTCCCTGGTGGCCCCTGATCTCCATTCTGGGCACCTTCTCCGCCGGCAAATCCACCTTCATCAACGACTATCTCGGCCAAAAACTCCAACGCGCCGGCAGCCAGGCGGTGGACGACAAGTTCACCGTCATCTGCTACAGCGAAGACGCGGAGCCTCATACGCTGCCGGGAGTGGCGCTCGATTCCGATCCCCGCTTTCCCTTCTACAAGTTCAGCCGGGAGATCGAGGCGGTGGCGGAGGGGGAAGGCGACCGCATCGACGCCTATCTGCAACTCAAGACCTGCAACAGCGAGCGCCTCAAGGGGAAGATCCTCATCGACTCCCCCGGCTTCGACGCCGACGCCCAGCGCACCTCCACCCTGCGCATCACCGATCACATGATCGATCTCTCCGATCTGGTGCTGGTCTTCTTCGATGCCCGCCACCCCGAGCCCGGCGCCATGCGCGACACCCTCAAGCACCTGGTGGCGGACACCATTCACCGCCCCGATTCGGACAAGTTTCTTTACATTCTCAATCAGCTCGACACCTCCGCCAACGAAGACAACCCCGAGGAGGTGATCGCCGCCTGGCAGCGGGCATTGGGCGAGCACGGACTCACCGCCGGCCGCTTCTACACCATCTACAGCCCCAGCGCCTCGGTTCCCATCGAAGACGAAAGGTTGCGCGAGCGCTATGAATCCAAACGGGACCGGGACCTGTCGGAGATCTACGACCAGATGACCGAAGTGGAAGTGAGCCGCGCCTACCGCATCATCGGCTCGCTGGAGAAGACCGCCCGGGAGATCGAGGACAAAGCGCTTCCCATCCTCAAAGAGGCGCTGGCGAAATGGAAAAAGCGCACGCTTTGGGGCGACGCCGTCGTTTTGGGCACGCTCGCCATCCTGGCCCTGTTGCTGGCCGCCGGAGGCCATGGAGGCGCTTTCTGGCAGTGGTTCACCGCCTCCGCCGGCCATACCCTCGGCACCCTCGCGGCGCTCCTGGCCCTGCTGCTGGCGCTCCATTTCGGCATGCGCCGACTCGCGGCCCGCAGTCTGTCGCGCTGGCTCCGCAAGCAGCAGCGACGGGTGAGCCGCCGCCTCGATCTGACCGGCGCCTTCCGCCGTTCCACCCGCTTCTGGCGCACCCTTTTCGCCGCATCGCCGGCCGGATGGGGACGACACAGCCGGGAAGCGCTGGCCGCGGTCATCGCCGAGGCGGACGGCTACATCCAGAAACTCAACGACCGCTTCACCAATCCTTCGGGAAGCGTCGAGGAACCGGAACCCTCTTCTCCAGAAAAACCGGCGGAGAGCGCCGTTCCCGTCGAACAAGAGCGCTGAAGCGTGCTGGCCGGCGTCGATCTGGGAGGCACCAAGATTGAGGGCGTCCTGCTGGACGACGCCGGCGCCGTCCGTTTCCGCCGCAGAGTGCCGACGCCCGCCGGCGATTACGCAGCCACTCTCGAGGCCATCGCGGCTCTCCATGAGGAGCTCGAAAAGGAGGCCGGCGCGCGCCTCCCTCTGGGGCTGGGGACGCCGGGCTCTCCTTCCCCCGCCACCAGGCTGATGCGCAACGCCAACTCCACCTGCCTCAACGGCCGCCCCCTGCACGAGGATCTACGACGCCGGCTGCGGCGCCCCCTGCGCATCGCCAACGACGCCGACTGTTTCACCCTCTCCGAAGCGGTGGACGGCGCCGGCGCGGGCGCCGGAGTGGTGTTCGGCGTCATTCTCGGCACCGGAACGGGCGGCGGCGTGGCGGTCCAGGGCAAGCTGCTGCAAGGGGTCAACGCGGTTACCGGCGAGTGGGGACACAACCCGCTTCCCTGGCCACGCTCCGACGAGCTACCGGGGCCGGCCTGTTACTGCGGGCGGCGCGGCTGCATCGAGACCTATCTGTCGGGACCGGGCATGGAGAACGACCACCAGCGCCGCGCGGGGGAGATCCTCACCGCCCGCGAGATCGCCTCCCGGGCCGAAGCAGGAGAGATGCGGGCCATCGCCACCCTACGGCGCTACGAGGAGCGCCTTGCGCGCGGCCTGGCCAGCATCATCAACGTGTTGGACCCGGAGGTCATCGTGCTGGGAGGAGGCCTCTCCGCCATCGGCCGGCTCTACGAAAACGTGCCACGGCTATGGCGTGAACATGTCTTCTCCGACACCGTGGCCACCCGTCTGCTGCCGCCCCTCCACGGCGACAGCAGCGGCGTGCGGGGCGCGGCCTGGCTGTGGAAAGACCAAGTGTAATGGTAAACTTTTTTGAGGATTCCGGGTCGTTTAGAAAAAGACCAGGACCAACGCACCACACCTTCACGAGTATCCGCCGAACATGATCGCCGTAGAAGAGACCGCCCGCAGGAAGATTGAGGTTCCACCCCGCCCCGAGTGGCCGGAACTGTCCGAGCCGGAGAAGGAGGCTCTGAAGGAACGCATCAAAAAGCTCCTCGAGGAGCGCAACGCGGTGCTGGTGGCCCACTACTACGTGGACGGCGACCTGCAGGCGCTGGCCGAGGAGACGGGCGGCTGCGTGGCCGACTCCCTGGAGATGGCGCGCTACGGCACCACCACCGGCGCCGACACCCTGGTGGTGTGCGGAGTGCGCTTCATGGGGGAAACCTCCAAGATCCTCAACCCGGAGAAACGGGTATTGATGCCCGACCTCCACGCCACCTGTTCCCTCGACGAGGGCTGCCCGGCGGACGAGTTCAGCGAGTTCTGCGACGCCCACCCCGACCACACCGTGGTGGTCTACGCCAATACCAGCGCCGAGGTGAAAGCGCGCGCCGACTGGATGGTCACCTCCAGCATCGCCCTGCCCATCGTCAAACACCTGGCCTCCCGAGGGGAAAAGGTGCTGTGGGCGCCGGACCGCCATCTGGGCCACTACATCCAGCGACAGACCGGCGCCGAAATGCTGCTCTGGCAGGGCTCCTGCGTGGTGCATGAAGAGTTCAAGTCCTTCGCCCTGCAGCGGTTGAGGCGCCTTCACCCCGACGCCGCCGTGCTGGTGCATCCCGAATCCCCGGAAGCGGTGATCGAGCAGGCCGACGTGGTGGGCTCCACCACCGCGCTCATCAAAGCGGTGCACGAGCTACCCAACCAGGAGTTCATCGTCGCCACGGACGAGGGCATCTTCTGGAAGATGCAGCAGATGGCCGGCGGCAAGAAGCTGCTCATCGCCCCGACCGCCGGCGAAGGCGCCACTTGCGTCTCCTGCGGACACTGTCCCTGGATGGCCATGAACGCGCTTCAGAACCTGGAGCGGGTGCTGGAGCGCGGCGACAACGAGATTCTCATCAACGAAGCAGTCCGCGAGCGCGCTGTGGTGCCCATCCAACGCATGCTCGATTTCGCGCGCGAACACGGCATCGGCGCCAAGCCCGCCGGTGATTGACTACAGCCTGCTCAAGCTCACCCACCTGAGCTGCGTGGTGCTCTCCATCACCGGCTTCACTCTGCGCGCCGGCCTCATGCTGACGGGCTCCCGCCTGCTGCGCCGCCGTTGGGTGCGCACGGTTCCCCACTTCATCGACACCTTGCTCTTCTTCAGCGGGCTGGGACTGGCCTACCTACGCCACCAGTATCCGGTGACCACCCCCTGGCTCACCGCCAAGCTGGCGGCGTTGGTGCTCTACGTTCTGGCGGGCGCCGTCGCCCTCCGGGGAGCGAAGCTCTCCCACCGAATCCCGGCGCTGCTGCTGGCCTACGCCTCTTTCGCCTACATGGTGGGCGTGGCCTTGACCAAGAACCCGCTTCCCTGGTAGGGCGCAACTCCTATATACTCCGGTTCATCCTTCGGCTTCGGGAATGCGTCCATGGCAGGATCCACCTTCGGCTGGCCCAATTTCCTCATTCGTTTGGGCGCCGCGCTCTTTCTGGTTTTCACCACCTACAACCCTTCGGGCTACTCCTGGGTCCACTGGGTACGAAACAGCAGCAACAAACTCGATCCGCTGATTTTGCTCAGCGCGGTTCTGCTGGTCATCGGCTGGGTCATCTTTCTCCGCGCCACCGCCCGCTCTCTCGGCTTTTTCGGCGCCCTCCTGGTGACAGCGCTGTTCGGAACCTTGGTGTGGGCCATGGTCTATTACGGGTGGCTCTCTCTCAACAATCCTTCCACGCTGAGCTGGGTCGCGCTCGTTCTGCTGTCGGTCCTGCTCGCCATCGGCATCTCATGGTCCCACGTGCGGCGCCGCCTTACCGGCCAGGTGGACGTGGACGAAATCGAACAGACCTGAAAAAACACGATCCCTCAACCAACGCAAAAGGAGGATACCAATGGCTGGGAAATTCGTGACTTCCGTCGGCAAGGACGGCAAGCACTACTTCGTTCTCAAGGCCGGCAACGGCGAAACCATTCTCCAGAGCCAGGGGTACGCCTCGGCCAAGAGCCGGGACAACGGCATCGAATCGGTGCGCAAAAACAGCCAGGATCCGAAACGGTTCGAGAAAAAGGTGGCCAAGAACGGCAAATTCTTCTTTACCCTCAACGCCACCAACGGCCAGGTGATCGGCAAGAGCCAGATGTACAAGACCGAAAGGGGCCGCAACAACGGCATCGATTCCGTGGCCAGGAACGCGCCGGAAGCCTCGGTGCAGGAAGCGAAAGCGTAGCGGCACCGCCCTCCCCGGCCATGTGCCGGGGGGCTCCTACTCTCGCAGGGTGACCTTGAGTCGCCCGTCCTCCACCTGGACGTCCTCCACCCCTTTGGCGAAAGCCTCCCAGAAGCCACCGGCGTCGCCGAACTCCTGGATGAGATCCACGTTCTTCAGCCCCCCCAGCCAGGCGCCGGGAATGGGAACCCCCATGAGGCTCACTCCCCGCAGCTGGACCACCGGCCGCCCGTTGCGGAACGCCAGTTCCACGCCGCTGGAGACCCGTAACGTCTTGCCCCCCAGGATGGGAAAATCGGGATCCACATGGATCAAGGCCCGCACGCTGATCAGGTCGTCCGACAGGTCCACCGCCACGCGGCGCGCCAAATCGCGGTTGTTGGCAATGAGCGCGTTGAGCTCCCGTTCGGTGAAAAAGAGAGTGCGCTTGCCCGCCTCCTCGCGGTAAGCCTCCGGCCGCAACCACTGCTGATCGCTCTCCCCTCTCCCCGAGCCATTTGCAGGAGCGGGGTCGTATCCCAAAGCCCGCAACTTGGCATCGAGGCGGACCTCCTCCTTGGGGGTGAGCTGCACCGGCTCGAAAGGACGGGCATAGAGATAGGTGCGCAACGCCCACCAAGTGAGCGCCACGGTCACCAGCACCGTACCCAGAACGATCCAGACCACGGTGCTCCCCTTGATTCCCCGACGCCCGTCAGAGCCGGAATCGGTCGTTTCTGTCTCCTGATTCATCGTTCAATCCTGGTCAGCGAATGAAAAGATCGAAGGGAAGACGCGCCTGGACATGCCGCCGGTCGGCAACGAGGAGCAGCTTCTCCAGAGCACCCCACAGCGTTTTCATGCCAGACTCCTGGGCATCGCCCTCTTCGGGCTCGAGGCCCAGTTGCCGCATCAGCGCATCCAGCCAGTTCTCGGCGCGCTGGTACTCGAGGATCTGGTAACTCTTCAGGCCCGCCCGTTCCGCGGCGGCGGCGATCGCTTCCTGGAGACCGCCGGCGCGATCCGCCAGGCCGAGGGCCAGAGCCCGTTTTCCCGACCAGACCCGCCCCTGGGCCAACGCCTGGACCCGCTTCAAAGGAAGCGCCCGTCCCCGCGCCACCCGCTCCATGAAGCGGTCATAGACTCCTTCGACGATGCGCCGCACCGTGGCCAACTCCGCCTCGCTCTTGGGCCGGAACAGGCTGTAGAAGTCGGCTCGCGGCGCCGTGCGCACCGCCTCCCGGTTCAGGCCGTGGTCGTTGGCCAGCCGCTGAAGGTTGAAAAAGAGCCCGAAGACCCCGATGGATCCGGTGAGGGTGGTGGGCTCGGCCCACACTTGGTCCGCGGTGGCCGCGATCCAGTAGCCGCCGGAAGCGGCCACGCTCCCCAAGGAGACCACCACCGGCTTGCGCTTCTTCAGCCGATCCACTTCACGGCCGATCACGTCCGCCGCCGAAGCGCTGCCGCCCGGGCTGTTGATGCGCAGCACCACTGCCTTCACTTTCTCGTCCCGCCGCGCCTTGCGCAAAAGGCGCGCCAGGCGCCGCGCGCCCACCTCCTGTTCTTCGTCGCCCGAGACGATCTCCCCTTCCGCGTAGATCACCGCCACCTTGCCCTCGGATCGCTCGGGCCGGAGCGCCGTGAAATAGTCGGCCACATCAATCTGGCGCTCGATGGCTTTGTCGGCCGCGGTATCGGTGAGCTCGCGCAGACGCCGAAGCGTCTCGTCGTAGTAGGCGACCGAAGTGACCAGCCCCATACGCCTGGCTTCTTCCGCCTGCAGCACCCCTTCGCCGCGGGCGACCTGCCGCAACCGCCGCGGATCGATTCCCCGGCTGGAAGCGATGGCGCCGCTGATCTCGTCGAAGAGATCCCGCAGCAGGGTTTCGAGCTGTTCCCGGTTCGCGTCGCTCATGTGGCTCTTCACGAACGGTTCCACCGCCGACTTGTACCGCCCCACGCGCACCGCCTGGACGCCGATGCCGTACTTCTCGAAGGCGTCATGGAAATAGAGCGTCTCGGCGGCCAGGCCGTTGAACTCCACCAGCCCGAGAGGATGGAGCAGGATGCGGTTCGCCGGAGAGACCACGTAGAGCGTCGCCTCGTCCAGATTCTCCTGCCAGGTGATCACCGGCTTCCCCTTGGCGCGGAAACGCTCGATGGCTGCCCGCACCTCCGCCAGCGCGCCCCATCCCGAGCGGTAACCCTCGCGCGCCACCTCTCCCTTGAGAAAGAGCCCGCTGATGCGGTCGTCTTCGGCCGCGTGGTCGATGGCGGCGACCACTTCCCGCAGCGCGTAGCCGCGGCGCACCCGCCCGCGCAAAGCGTCGTCCACCAGGTCGGAGAAGCGCTGCAGCGAGGGCCGGTCGGAAATGGGGTTCTCCAAGTCCAGCGTGAGCAGCGTCTTCGCTTCGATGGAAGGTGCCGTTTCCTGGGTTCCCAGAATCATGCCCAGGAAGAGCAGCCCCAGAACCAGGAAGAGGACCAGCGCCACCAGCATGGCGGCCACCTGTTTGACGAATCCCTTCATGACGAAACCGGAAACTCAGTGAAGATATGGAAAGGGATCATAGCATTCGCGGCGCCACCGCCGCGGACGAGAACAGCAGCCCTAGAAGCAGATCCAGCCGGGCGGTCCGGGCCAACAGGCCGTTGAACGCCCTCCCCGGCGGCAGCCGCCACAGCGCCCGCACCAAAGCGAGCGCGACCGGCAATGCGGCCAAAGGCAGGCCGAGCCAGGGAAAAGGCAGCAACGGAACGAGCAACAAGAAAGGGACGAGCGTCAGCAGCGTGTACTCCAGGCGGCTGCCCCATACCGGCAGCAACACCGCCAGGGTCGCTCGCCCCGATCGGGCGTCCTCCTCCCGGTCGCGCAGGTTGTTCACCACCAGCACGGCGGCCGCCGGCGACCCCAGCGCCGCCCCGGCCAGCAGCGCGCGCGGCGTCACCGCGCCCGTTTGCAGATAGTAGCTGCCCGCCACTGCCGCCAAGCCGAAGAAGAGCAGCACGAAGAGCTCTCCCACCGGCAGGGAGGAGAGGGGACGCGGCCCTCCCGAATAGGCGGCGCCCGCCGCCAGCGAAGCCAACCCCAACGCCACGATGGGCCAGCCCCCCACCCACGCCAGATAGACGCCGATCAGGAAAGCGGCGAAGAAAGCGGCCCAGGCGCCGCGCTCCACGGCAGCGGCGCTGAGCCACCCTTCGGCCACCGCTCTCGGCGGGCCCGCGCGACCGGGACGGTCGGTGCCCCGGCGATGATCGGCCACGTCATTGTGCAGATTGGTGCCGATCTGTATGAGCAGCGCCGCCGCCAGCGCCGCCCCGAAGACCGGGAGATGAAAACGGCCGGTATCGCCCACCGCCAGGGCCGTGCCTGCCAACACGGGACTGATGGAGAGGCCCAAGGTCGTGGGGCGGACGGCCGCGAGCCAGGCGGAGAGAGGCGCCATCAGGGCCGGCGGGGAAAGCGCCCGAAATCGGGCTCGCGCTTCTCCAGAAAGGCATCCCGCCCTTCCTGGCCCTCGGCGGTCATGTAGAAGAGCGCGGTGGCGTTGCCGGCCAGCTCCTGGATGCCGGCGAGGCCGTCGGTGTCGGCGTTGAACCCCGCCTTGAGCAGGCGCAGGGCGGTGGGCGAGTGTCTGAGCATCCGCCGGCACCAGGCCAGCGTCTCCTCCTCCAGCCGCTCCAAGGGCACCACGGCGTTCACCAGTCCCATGGCCAAAGCCTCCTGGGCGTCGTACTGGCGGCAGAGGAACCAGATCTCCTTGGCTCTTTTCAGTCCCACCGTGCGCGCCAGGATGCCGGCGCCCAGGCCGGCGTCGAAAGAGCCCACCCGCGGACCGGTCTGGCCGAAGCGGGCGTTGTCGGCGGCGATGGTGAGGTCGCACACCAAGTGCAATACATGGCCGCCGCCGATGGCGTAGCCCGCCACCTGGGCCACCACCGGCTTGGGAAGGCGGCGGATCTGCATCTGCAGATCGAGCACGTTTAGATGGTGCACCCCCCGCTCGTCCCGATAGCCCCCCTCATCGCCCCGCACTTTCTGGTCGCCGCCGGAGCAGAAAGCCTCTTTGCCGGCGCCGGTGAGCACGATGACGCCGATCTCCTGCGCCATGTGGGCGTGGTGGAAAGCATCCATCAACTCCATCACCGTGCGCGGCCGGAAGGCGTTGCGCACTTCGGGCCGGTTGATGGTGATGCGGGCGACGCCCTCCGGATGGTGGTGGTAGAGAATGTCCTGGTATTCCCGGTCGGGCACGGCCTGCCAACTCATGGAAAGAGCACTCCTGGGGGGAAACTGGCGGAAGATTATAAGGGATCTCCCTCGCCCGCACGGGCATCCCGATTTTTCGAGGCGTCCCCCTGCCTTCCCCGGCAGCAGTCCCTCGGCCGCGCGGAGCCCCTACAGCCGCAGCTCCACCACCTGGAAGCCGCCAGCCTCGAAAGCCGCCTCCAGCGCCTCTTTCACCCCTTCGCTCTTCTCCACGCGCCGGAAGCCGATCCCGAAAAGGCCCGCCAGGTGGGCCAGGTCGAGCGACTGAGGGGTGCGCCAGCAGGCCTCGAAATGGGGCAGACGGCGCTGGGGCAGCGTGTCGAAAATGGCGCCGCCGCCATTGTTCACCACCACCGCCACCGCCTCCACCCCGTCGGTGTTGGCCAGGGCGCCCAGGTCGTGTTGAAAGGTGAGATCGCCCAGCAGCGCCAGCCGGCGGCCCGCGCCCCTCCAGCGCCGGGCCATGCCGATGAAGGTGGAGAGGTTGCCGTCGATGCCGCTCAACCCCCGATTGCCGTGGATGGCGATGCGGCGCGCTCCCTCCCCCGACCAGGCGTCCAGCCAGCGGATGGCCAGCGAGTTGCCGCAAAAGAACAGGCTGCCGTCGGGCAGCGCTTCCACTACCCGGCGGATCACCCCCGCTTCGGGCAGCGGCGCTTGCGCCCCCCCTTCCGCATGGCGCCAGCGGTAGAGCCACTGGGGTTCCTCGCGGTTGGGCCGCAGCTTGCGAATCGCGTCGGCCAGCAACGCCGGTTCCACCGCCAGCGTCTCCGCTCCGAGCCCGAGGGGATCGACGCGGCGTCCCCGGGGATCCACCACCCAATGTCGCTCCACTCGCCACGCTTCCAGCGCCCGGCGCAAGGTGGCGGCGATGGGCAGGCCGCCGAACTGGAGGATCCAGTGGGGACGGAGCTCCTCCACCCTTTCGGGCGAGGCGAGGAACCGCGAATAGGCGGCGATGCGGTTGGGAGAGGCTTGGTCGGTGAAGCGCAATCCCGAGAGAGGATCGGCCAGCAGCGGCACTCCCAGAGCCTCCGCAAGCTCGGGGATGCTTTCCAGAGGAGCGCTGCTCTCTCCGCACAAAATCAGCCCCGGCCCGGCGGAAAAGCACTCCAGCAAGCGGGTGAGCAAAGCGGGTGGCGGACTCGACGAGGGAAAGAAGAGCGGACGAACCGCGCACTCCGCCGGTTGGGGAAGTTGTCCGGAAGGCACCAGCGGTTCGCGGAAAGGGAGATTCAGATGCACGGGGCCGGGGTCGGGCCACTGGCACTGTCGCATCGCCTGGCGGCCGAGCGATCGCAACCGGCGCCGTTGCCCCTCGTCGTCCGCCGCCTCCGACACCGCATGGAACGCCCGCGCATGGGCGCCGAAGAGCCGAATCTGGTCGGTGGTCTGATTGGCGCCGCAGCCATGGAGCTCCCAGGGGCGGTCGGCGCTGAGCAACAGCAGCGGCACGCCGCTCTCGGACGCCTCCATCACCGCCGGCATCCAGTTGCCCGGCGCGCTGCCGGAGGTGGCCACCAGGGCCACGGGCCGCCGGGCCGCCTTCGCCATGCCCAGGGCGGTGAAAGCGGCGCAACGCTCGTCCACCACCACCGTCTCCCGCAAGCGGGGATGAAGAAGGGTTCCCAGCACCAATGGCGTGCTGCGCGAACCGGGCGAGATCACCACCTCTTCCAGGCCCGCTCCCGCCAGGCCGTCCAGCAGCGAGAGCGCCCACTCCAGGTTGACCCGGCCCGGATCGCTCATTGAGGCAGCCGGTCCAGGAGCGTCCGGAACTTGAGGTCGGTCTCCCCCAATTCGGCGCGGGGGTCCGAGACCTCGGTGATTCCGGCGCCGGCGAACAGAGTGAGGTGCGCGCCCTCCACCAAGCCGCAGCGCAGCACCACCGACAGCTCCGCCCGTCCCAAGTCCGCCATCCATCCGAAGGCGCCGGTGTACCACCCCCGCCGGTGCCCTTCGCAGCCGCGGATCCAGGCCATCGCCTCTTCGCGCGGCACTCCGCCCACCGCCGGGGTGGGATGAAGGGCGTCGAGCAGGAAGAAGAGATCGGCATCGCGGCGCAGCCTCGCCCGCACCGGAGTGGCAAGATGGGAGAAGGCGGGCATTCTCAGCAAACGGGGCCGCGCCGCCGCATCCACCTCCTCGCACCAAGGGCCGAGGGCGGCGCGGATCCCCTCCACCACTGGCTGATGTTCGTGCCACCGCATCCCTTCATCGGCGACGACGGCGTCGTCGGGCAGGGTGCCGGCGATGGCGTCGCTGAACACTTCGCCCCTCCGCAGGGCCAGCAACCGTTCGGGCGTGGCCGCCACCAGGGCATTCTCGCCGAACCGCGCGCCCAAAGTGGCGCAGCCGGGGAAATCCCGCGCCAGCGCTTGCAGCAACGGGCCGATCGGCGGCGGCGCCTGGAAGCCGAGTTCCAGGGTGCGGGAGAGCACCACCTTGCGCAGGCGCTCTCCCTCGCGGATGGCGGTCACCGCTGCGGCCACCTCCGCCTTCCACCGCTCCGCGCCGGGAGACTCCCGGCGATTCAGCAACCGGAGCGGCTCGCCGGGTTCGCCCTCGGCGGACGCCTCCAGCAGCCGCCGAAGCTGGCTGATCCAGCCGTCCACCACCTGGCCGGCGGTGGGCGAACGTCGCCCGCAGTGGTGCGTGAAGGTGAGGGTGCATCGGTCCTCGCGCCACTCCAGCAACAGTGTGGGCACCACCCAGGCCGCATTGGGAAAGGTGCGCCAGGCGCCTTCGGGCCGCTCCTCGGGATCGAAGGCGAAGCCGAGAAAAGCGCGGGCGAGAGGATCGGCCCGCCCCTGGTTGATGTGCGTCCACTGCTCCTGGAGGCGGCGCACTTGGCGGCCGAGACGGGCAAAGCGCCCCTCGCCCCGCTCACGCGCCGAAAAGGCCTCTCCCACGCCGAGCAGCCGATGATCGCTCTCCGGCCGGTGCCAATAGAACCAGCGGCGGGCCGCCGCTGCCGAAGGGGCGAAAGGCCCGATGGGAACCTCGAAGGTGAAGGAGAGCAGGCCATCCCGGCGCCCGCCCAGCAGCGGCGCCGCCAGACGTCTCAGCTCCAGAGCGAGCCGTCCCACCCAGACCGGCGTGGGCGGCATCGGCTTGGCTTCGGGAGAATGCATCTCAGTTCTTATAGGTGTCGAAGCGGAAAGGAACGGCGAGCACCCGGTGACGCAAATAGAGAAGTACCTGCGCCTCCCACTCCATGTGGCGGCGAATGCACACCGGAAGATACCCCTCTCCTTCGAAGACGCCGGCGCCCGCCCTTTTCAACCTCGGCCGGTTGTAGCCCATGTTCATGTTCAAGCCGGCGAAGTCCACCTCCACCCGCCGCGCTTCCACTCCTTCGAGCCGCACCCGCAGTTTCAACGGGGCGACCAGCGGAATGGGCCTCGGCGTGATGCTGAACTCCAGCGTCCCCCCGCCGGGCAGGGCGCGCCGACAGGCCTGTTTCTGGAGATCGCAACCGTCGAGCGGCAGACGCTGCGCCGGAGGCGGCTGGAAATAGTCCCGGAAATGCCACCAGGCTCCCCCGGCGACGGCCAGCAACGCAATCACCAGCAGCGACGAGAGCCACCTGCTCCGGGACGAGGCCATCAGGGCAGGTCACCCTTGCGGAAGAGCCGAAACCCCAGCCAGGCGAAGAGGGTCCCCAACGCCAAGGGATAGAGGATGCTCCAGGCGAGATAGCCCTTCTCTCCAAAGTTGTCGAGGATGACGTAGGCGGCCGGCCCCAGCAGCACCAGTTGGGGATCGAACAGCAACATGGAGCCGGTGCGGAACACCTGCAGCGGATTGGCCAGCGCGATGGCGATGACGGTCTCCGGCGGCAGCCCTTCCCGGATCAGCACCCCCAGAAGGATGAGATCCAGAAAGAGCAGCAGAAAGAGCCAGACGATGAAAGCGGCCCCGGTGGCCACATCCGAGGAGCGGGCGACGGTGGAGATGAACATGCCGATGCCGAGAAAACACCACGCCAGCGAGATCAGAAAGGCGGTATAGAGCGTCACCTGAGCCCAGGGAATCTCAACGCCTTTGAGCTTGCCCCACACCACCGCGCCGAACAGCGCGAGGATGACAGGCAGGAACACCACCAGAAAACGCCCCGCCAGCTTGCCCCAGAACCAGCTCGACAGGCTCACCGGCAGGGAAAGCATGTACTCGAAGATCCCCGCTTCCCGGTCCCCCGCCACCGAACGCACCGTGGTGATGAGCACGAAGAGCGGCAGGATCGCCATGGTGATCTGCAGATAGGTGACCAGCAGCCGCGACAGGCCGGTGAAGCCCATCACGCGCGATTCGGTGAGGCCGGAGATGAACAGCGCCACCACCACGCCGCCGAACACCAGGGTGTAGATGAGAAACCAGCGGGAACGGAGCGATTCACTGATATCCGCCTTGGCGGTGAGCAGCAGATGTTTCATGGGTGTGCCTCTTGCGGCGCGGGAACCGCGTGCGACTCGCCCCCGCGATGGACATGGTACTTCTCTTCCACCTCGTAGACGTGCTTGCGGGCGGCGGCGAAATCCATGGCGCCCGGCTCTTTCTTGTCGGTGGCTCCCAGCCCATAGCCCATGGGGGTGATCTTTCCGGGCACATACCACGCCTTGCGCGCATCGAGCCACTTGCCGTCGTGATAGTCGTTCACCCAGATCTCCACCGTGGGATCGTCCTTCCACGGCTGTTGATCCAGCCAGATGATGGCGCAACCGATGTCGTCGAACTTGTACAACGGCCGTTTGCCATGCTGGCGCGGCGCCCGCACCTGGGCGGAGTATTTGGGATCGCTGACGGCCATGCCGCAGCGGACGCAGGTCTCGCGGTCCCAACGCACCTTGCCGGGGCCGGTGTCGGGCTCGCCCCCGCAACCGGCCAGCAGGAGCAAAATTCCCGCGACCGCCGCCCAGGCGATGCGTTCACTCCGCATGGACACCCCCCTGTTCCCGCAGCTCGATCCCTTTGAGGAGGGCCGCGTACCGCGACACCACGCCCAGGAAACGCAAGCGGTCCGGACCGGCCACCCGGCCTTCCCACACCCGGCCTTCCTCGCTCTCTTCGAACCCCCACTCCCGCGCGGCGCGGGCGAATGCGTCGCTGGGACGCGCCAGCTCGATCCGGCTGCGGAGCATGGCGGTCATGGAGACGTCATCGGCCACCTGATCGTCGAGCACCACGCGGCCCTGATCCATCTCCACCACCCGGTTCACCAGAGATGCCACCTCGTCGAGCCGGTGGCTGGAAATGATCATGGCGGCTTTCTCCTTCCGCTCGGCCAGCAACTGGAAGAAGCGATGGCGGGCTTCCGGATCGAGATTGGCCGCCGGTTCGTCCAGCACCAGCAGCTTGCACTCGCGCCCCAACGCGACGGCGATAAGCAGCTTCTGCTTCATGCCGCCCGAAAGTTTGTTGAAAGGCTGGCGGCGGATCTTGCGGGCATCCAGCCCCAGCCGCTCGGCCACTTCGAACATGCGGTCGGGGGAACTGTCGCACACTCCGGCGGCAAAGTGGACCAGCTGCCCCACCGGCATCTTCAGCGGCGGCGAGATCTGCGGCACGAAGCCCACCCGGCGCAGCACTTCGGTGCGATGGGCGCGTGGCTCGCGCCCGTCCACCCGCACATGCCCGCCGCAGCGGTATTCCCCCAGCAGGCAGCGGATCAAGGTGGTCTTGCCGGCCCCGTTGGAGCCCACCAGCGCCACACGATCGCCCTCCTCCAGCGTCAGGTCGATCCCTTTGAGCACCTCCTGGCGCCGGAACTTCTTGGTGACCCGGCTCAGCTCGATCATCGGCATGGCCGTCTTCCCCCGCTGCCTTCGGCGTCGGCGCAAGCAACGCTCACAACAGCTTCTCCAACCCTTTGTAGCGGAAAGTGAGGGCGCCGGTGGGGCAGGCGTCCACACAACGGAGACAGCGGGTGCAGTCGGCGCCGATGTCCACCTCCATCGCCGCGGCCTTGCCCTTGAGCACGGTGTCCAGCACATGGGGCACCAGGCAGACCTTGCGGCATTCACCCTCGTGGAAGCAGTTGGGCAGCTTGTAGTGCACCCGGAACGGCGAAGTGGCCCCCACGAAGCCGTAGGTCAGGCCGATGGGACAGGCGTAGCGGCACCAGGCACGCCGCGAGAAGAAGATCTCGAAGAGCAGAATCAACCCCACCCAGACCAGCGCCACTCCGGGGCCGTAGATGAGGGCTCGGCTGAGGATGCCCGTGGGAGAGATGGTCTCGAAGACGGTATAGCCGGTGACGAAGGCGAGCACCGCGAACAGCGCCCAGAGCCAGGCGCGGGCGCGACGATCGAACTGGATGTCCTTCGCCAGCCCCTTCTCGCGCAACTTCAGATGCAGCATCTCCGCCCACTCGGCCACCAGGTGATAGGGGCAGACCCAGGAGCAGAAGGTGCGCCCCCCCAGCAGCCACCAGAGCACGAACACCGTGCTGGTGCCGATGAGCAGGTTGATCACCACATGCTTGAACGCCAGCATCACCTGCAGCGCCGAATTGAGATCCGCCATATGGAATCCGGCGAAGCGGGAGGCGGTGAGGGCGCCCTCCAACAACTGGATGTCCAGATGGTAGGAGAGCACGAACAGCAGATTCACCGCCAGCAGCACCGCCCAGCGCAACCGCCGTTTCTTCTCGGGCGCTTTTTTCGCTTTCTTTTCAGCCAGCTCGATGCGGATCGCTTCGATGCGCTCCTTGTCGCTGAACTTGCGCGCGTGCAGCTCACGCACCTCGTCCGGCATCTCGCTTTTGGGAATCCGTTTGGGATCGCCTCCCAACAACACCCGGATCGATTCGACCACACTGCTCATGTCCGCATCCCCCGGCTCTTCTCCCGGCTCTCGCTGCTGTCGATGACGATCACCGACGGCTCCACCGGGCAGATCATTTCACAAACGCCGCACCCCACGCAGCCCTCCAGGATCACCGGCTTCATCCGCTTCACGCCGTCGCCCTGATCGATGGGTCGCAGCTCAATGGCGTGCCTGGGCGGGCACTCTCCCGGCTGCCGCTTGGCCACCAGACCCATCTGCGCCCGTTTCTTCTCGTCCTCTTTGGCGCAGTCGGCGATCTGGATCTCGATGGGACACTGGCGAACGCAAAGATCGCACAGTTCCAGGTCATAGGGGTGTTCGGCCACCGGCTGAGGATGCCAACGATCGATCTCGGCGTACCGCAGCTTGCCTTTGAACGCTGGTCCCCGGGCCAGCCCTCTGAAGCCCTTGCCCTGCACCGCCAGGCACTTGGCGGGCGCCACCACCTTGGCCACCCCCGCATCCACCTGCGAAGGGAAGGCGATCTCGTGGATCAGGGCGCCGGTGGGACAGGCGAGCACGCACTGCAGACCGTCACAAGAGAAGTCGCACGCCTGTTCACGCGGCTCGATGTGCGGCACGCCCACTCCGAATCCGTCGGTGAGATCGGCCAGCTTGATCGCCTCCACCGGGCACACCTGGACGCACTGCCCGCACTTGATGCAGGCGGAGAGAAATTCGCTTTCGCGCATGGCGCCCGGCGGGCGCACCCGCCGGTCGAGGCGGCCGGCCAACACCGGAACGAAACCCAGCAGCGAGGCGCCGGCCACGCCGGCGGAAAGCAACACCGAATTGAGAAATCGGCGCCTGGCGCGCTGCTGGGGGGTCAAACGAGGCTTCTTGCTCATGATTCAGTTCTCCAGGCTCTTCTTCAAGAGCTCGTAGGCGTCCATCTCCTCCTTTTTGGTCTGGGTCTCCACCTTCGCCAGGGTGTGCATGTAAGGCTTCTCGTCCCGAACCAGAAGAGTGGGCTTGGAAAAGGGAGCCAGCTTCTCCAGAAAATCGAGCACCTCCAGCATGGGGGAACCCTTGAAGAACTGGGCGTAGGGTTCATCCTGCCAGAGGCGGTCCGCATAGTCGTAGAGCTCGTAGGGAAGGTCGCCGATGCTGTCGTGGTCGCGGTCGAAACCGGCGTAGTCGCTCCAGTAGTTGCCTTCCCAGCGATTGTGGTTGGCGGTGCCGCCGCCGCTCACCACCACCTGGGTGAGGTTGTCCACGAACTGGTTGTTCTGGAAGATGTTTCCATGCCAGTCGTTGAGAAACCGCACGCCGATGCCGTTGTAGGCGATGAGGTTTCCCCGAAAGCGGTTGGTGGTGTCGGGCTGGAATGGCGAGACATCGATGTAGAGGCCGCTCGCACAATAGAGCACTTCGTTGTTTTCCAGGGTCAGATCCGAGGTCTCCTTGAATCCGATTCCCACGCCGGAAGGTCCGACGGCATGGGCGATATGGTTGTTGCGCAGCACCACGCTGTCGCTGTACATCAAAAAGATGCCCACGGCGTTGTTCACGTAGAAATTGTCCTCCACCAGGTTGTAGCGCGAATACATGAAGTGGAGAGAGTAGCGGCTGTTGGAACCATGATTGCGGGCAATGACGTTGTTGGCCGAATACCAGACCACCATGTCGCGGACGTTGGTGGTGACATTGTCGGTGATCTTGTTGCCGAAGCTGTACCACAAGCGCACCGAGTCGCCCCGCTGCCCCAGGCCGAACTCCAGCTTGGAGCTGATGCGGTTGCGCCGCACGATATTGTTGTTGGACTGCTGCAAATCGACGCCGAAGAGACAGTCGTCGATGACGTTGTCCTTGATGACATTGTAGTTGCCGCGAACCTGGACCCCCGCATCGATGCGGTTGGGAGAGTCCCCCGAATGGGTGAGGTGCAGATTCTTGATGGTGGCCCCATCGGTATGCAAGAGGATGACGCTGCCCTTGCCGCCGCCGTCGATGGTCACCTTGCCGCGCCCGTCGATGACCATCGGCTTGTTCACCACCACAGGGCCCGAGTAGGTGCCGGGCGGAGGAACCAGCACCCCGTTTTTCGGGGTCTGGTCCACCAGTTTCTGCAGGGAAGCGGAAGCGCCTGCCGCCGTCGCCGTCAACGGTAGCAGCAACGCCACCAGCAACAGGCGCGCTCCCCTCATTCGCTCCCCTTCTCTTTCAACTCCTTGCGCCGCAACAGCGCCGCCACGGCCAGCAGCGCCGACATGAGGAGCATCAGGCCGAATCCCCAGTAGGGATAGGAGTGGGTGGTGAACTGGGCCACCTTGCCATTGCCGAACACCGTGGGCATGAAGGGCTTCACCGTGAAGGCCCCCATGGAGTTGAGCCGGTGGCCATACCACCACAGCCAGGCCGAATACTCCACCACGAAGAAGAGAGGCAATGCCATGGGCACCAGGATCATCAGCCAATAGATGACGCCGCCGGTCTTGCGGGCGCCCCACAGCAGCAGCACCATGGCCGCCAGGATGCCCCAATAGACGATGTCGGCCGCCAGGCTCATCTTCCTCGCCATGGGCTCGATCTCGGCCGGGTTGTTGAAATAGCGACCGAGGCTCTTGGCATAGTGCCAGCGCAGCACCTGCCGGCCGCTGCCGGTCCAGGCCTCGCGCCGATCCGCCGGCTTCTTCGCCTGGTCGGCTTCGAAAGCCCCTCGCAACGTCTCGATGTCGGCCAGTTTGGGGTCCGACTGGAGCCGCTGCTCCTCCTTCTTGATCTCTTCGTCCCCCTGAGCCAGGGAAGAAGCGATCTCGAGCAGCGTCTTGGCCTGCTTGTCCCGCACCCTCTTCTTGACCTCCTCGATGTCCACGGTCTCGTTGCCGAGGGAGGACTTGATCCGTTCGATCACCGCGCGCGCCGCCTGGTCGTTGCCCCCTCCCTGATCGCCCTCCTGCCCCATGGACTTCACCAGGGCCTCGATGTAGCCGGCCGGCTGGTATTTGAGCCCATCCTTGCCGAACCAGTAGAGCGACATCCAGACCGCGATACCCAAAAAGCCCACCGCCATGATCCCCAAGCGGATCTTGGGCTTGGTGCAGGCGAAACCGAGCAGCATCACCCCCAACAGCGACATGAGGAAAGGAGAAAACGCCTTCTCCACCACGCCTCCGGCGGCGATGGGGTACATCCCCACATAGTGGTTGATGGTGTCCATCTCGTGCACGCAGTCGAGCACCTCCTGCTCTTCGATCTCCTTCTTGGCCACCTTCTTGCACCCGTTGAACACGCCGTTCATGTGGAAATGGATGCGCACGCCGTCGGGGAAGGACTCCTTGGGATAGTTGGGCGCCGTCAGCGACACCCACCAGATGGGCGCGAAATAGATCACCACCAGCAACACCACGCTGGCCAGGATCAGAAGATTGGAAAGAATGACGCGCTTGGACATATCGGCACCTGCGTAGTCGGTTTCGGTTCGGAGACGGCGTCGAGCATAGCAACAGCCATGGGAAACGCCATGAGCAATTTCAAGAGTGCCTCCAAAAGTTTTCAAGCACCCCGGGAATCCCGGTTTTCAGCCGGCAGACACGACCGAAAGGGATCCGCCCTCAGGACGCAAGATTTCCTGAAATGTCGCGGTTCGCACTCCTGCGATCCAAACCCCAATGAACGCCGGGAATTTGCTCCTCCATAACGACGAAAGAAGCGGCTGACCGCTTCTCCCGTCCATCCCCGGCCTCGCCGTCCCCAAAGGACGGGCAGAGCTGGAATCGAATCAGTCGAAGTCGGGGTTGGTCCAGTCCTTGGAGGGCGCCAGCAGCTCCTTGGGCACCTTGATCCAGGAGACATAGTTGATCACCTTCTTCTCCTGATCACGGGTGAAGTTCTTGATCTGCTTCACCATGTCGGGGTTGGCGTTGCGCCGCTTGCCCGTGCGGATCCACTCGAACTGTCGCAGCATGTACTTGTAGTGCTGGCCACGAATCTGCGGATAGAACTTCTCGGCGCTGCCTTGCCCCTGATCGCCGTGGCACTTGACGCAGTTCTCTTTGAAGAGCTTCTGGCCCTCCTTCCACTCGGGGGTACCCGGCTTCCAGGGCCCCTTGCCGTTGTCCGGGTTCATGGGCAGCTTGGAGACATAGTAGGTCACGTCCGCCATGGCCTGCGGACCGCCGATGGACTCGGGCTTGGCGAAAGGATACATGGTGGGGTTGTCCCGGTTGCCCTCGCGGATGTCGGCCAACTGTTTGACCAGCACCGTCTGGTGCTGACCGGCGATCTGGGGGAAGGTGCCGTCCTTGGTGCCCCACCCTTCGGTGAGGTGGCAGGCGGAACAGACCTCGAACACCTCGATGCCGTTCTCGCGATTCGGCTTGAGTTTCAGCGCCTCGTCCCGCTCGCCGGTGTGTTCCAGCCAGGCGTTGGCGGAGCTGCTGATGAGCAGGGTGGCGGCCACTCCCGCCAGGGAAACGATGGAACGTCTTTTCATTGATTTCCTCCGAAGATGAATGGATCAGGCGATTCGACCCACCCGGATTGACACGGGTTCAAATGCTATCACCGGCTCTCTTCCGTACACTTGAGCAAAGTCAAGCCGGCACCATAAACCATTGTTCAAACAAGGTATTACACCACTTCTCAGTCGTCCTGCCGAGAGAGCCAAGCCAAAATGTCGGCAATCTCCTGGTCAGTGTACTCCCGAAACAGCTCGGCGTCCTCGGGAGTGTCGTGGATCCGCTCCCCCTTGCGGATCCGCTCCACCTGCCGCAGCAGATATTTGCTGTGCTGGCCGGTGAGCATGGGAACGTGTTTCTCCCAGTTGCCTTCCCCCTTCCTGCCGTGACAACTGGCGCATTCGCGACGGTAGAGCCGCCCTCCGCGCTTGGGATCGCCAGGATAGTGGGGGATGTTCAGCACCTTCTTGCTCTCTTCCAGCCGTGCCAAGGCATCGAAGGGCTCGCCCGGCTTCAGGGGCTTGAGATGGCGTGGCAACTGGATGCTGGCCAGATAGGCGGTGATGGTGGCCACGTCCTCCGGCGGCAGCTCGCGATCGTTGGCATAGGGAATCATGGGAATGTTGATCCTTTTGCGATCTTTGAAGAGATGGATCTCTCGAGCCAGGTAGGCAGGATCCTGGCCGGCGAGCCGCGGATACTCCCCATCGGGCGTGCCCTGTCCATAGATTCCGTGGCAACCGGCGCAGATGTCCATGATGTCCTCGGCATCGTACTTGTCAAAGGGTGGGATCACCCGCTTTTCCGCCAAGGCGGCCGCCGCCCAGGCCATCCCCAGGCACAGCGCCATGACCTTTACACGCTTCATGGAATTTCGGAATATTCGAAACTGCTGGATCGGAATCGCAAAAGAGAGGCGGCTCCCCGTCCGGAAGCCGCCTTCTCCATGCTCTCCAAAAATCAGGGCGCCAGGCTGGAGACGTACTCCGCCAGGGCCTGGAGATCCGCGTCACTGAATCGGGGCTGACCCTCGGGCGTGACCAGCACGCCGCGCATGGCCGCCGACTGGCCGTTGGCCCGGGCTCCGCTCAGAATGTCCTTGAGCTGTTGCAGCACATACTCCTTGTTCTGGCCGGCAATCTTGGGATAGGCCGGCATGATGGGGCTCTTGCCGTCCTTGCCGTGGCAGGCGGCGCAAGTCATGAAGAGCTTCTTGCCGTCCGCTGCGGAGGCCGGGCCGACGAAAGCGGCCGCGGCCAACGCCGCGGAAAGCGCGATCATGGAAAACTTCTTGATCAACATTGGGTCGTTTCTCCTGATGTGAAAAAGGGGTGAAGATTCACCCCTTGAATGGTAATACCTGCGGAGGTTCACCGGAACCCCGGCCGGGGCCGGGGTTCCGGAACGCCGTCAGATCTTACTTGATCTTCTTGGCGCCGTGCTGTTGCAGGTAGGTCTTGGCCCGCAGACCGAGGTCCGCCGCCTTGACCTGGTACTGCCACCACTGGTTGGCCCAGAGCATTGCGTTGTTCCAGTCCTTCTTGGCGGCAGCCGCTTCAGCCTTGGCGCGAGCGTCCTTGGCGAAACCGAGCTGGTCGGTGGCGTCCTCAACCAAGGCGACCACGGTGGGGAAGTCCTTGTAGTTGTGGCTGGTGATGAAGCCAACCACTTGGTTGATGACGTCCTGGGTCTGCAGGTTGGTCTTGACCTGCTTCTTGTAGTCCGCCTCGGTGTAGGTGGTGCCTGCCTTCAGGCCGCCCCCTTTCGCCTTGTATCCCTTGGGCTGCACCAGCAGGTAGCCCTGCATCTCCAGGTGGAGTGCCGAGCAGAACTCGGTGCAGTAGTAGGGATAGACGCCCGGCTTGTCGGCCACGATGGTCGCCGTGGCGGTCTTGCCCGGCTCGAGCGAGAGCTGGACGTTGTGACCGAACATGGCGAAGCCGTGCACCTCGTCCTCGGCCCGCTCGAGGTTGGTCAGGTGGATATGGACCGTATCCCCTTCGGTGACCTCGATGATTTCAGGCGTGATGTGAGAACGGATGGTGGTGCCGTAGACATTGACCACGCACTTGCCGTTGGCGTCGCAGCTGCGCTCGATCTTCTCGCGGCCGGCCCGCACGCGCCACTGCGAGCGTTTGTCCTCGCGGCTGTTCCAGCCCGACTTGTAGCGGATCACCGGCTTGAGCTTGTCAGCCTTGATGGCCACCGCGTAGTGGGGCTCGCCAAGCGGCACCGGCATGTCGTAGAGCAGCTGCATCTTGTCGCCGCTGATGTCGATGAGCTGATGGTTCTGCGGGTGCAGGGGACCCACCGGATTGAAGCGGTCGATGGCCAGCTTGTTGAGCGCCACCAGGTACTTGCCATCGGGCTTCACGGTGTCGCCTTCCATCGTCATCAGGTGGCCCACGTTGTAGTGGATGGGCAACTGGTCCAGCACCTTGCCTTTACAGTAGTCCCACTTGGTGATCATGGAGTCCACATAGATGGAGGTGTAGGCGACGCACGGCTTGGAGTCGAACTGGGTGTGCAGCGGCCCCAGGCCCACGTTCACCGAGGTGTGGAGCACGTCCTTCAGGGCGATGATGGGAATGCCGTAAGGATCCTTGCCCTCGAACTTGCGGCTCTTGATCGCTTTCTGGATCTTGTTCCAGTCATACACCCAGGTGTGGCTGTCCAGCTTGCCCGAGACGACGATCTTGTCGCCGGTGGGCACCACGTCCACCCCATGGGGGCTCTTCGGCTCGGGAATCAGATAGAGCAGGCCGTTGTCCACCGCCTCCTTCATGGAGATCAGCGTCATGCCGTTGACCTTCTTGCCGATCTTGCCGGCCTTGATCAAGGATTCGGCCTTCTTCCAGTTGGTCACGTGGAGGAAGTCGGTGTCCTTGGAGGAGCAACCGGCCTCGAACGGCGGACGACCCTTCTCGATGCCGCCCACGTACCGCTCCGAGCAGAAGGAGTTGGTGAAGCCCCAACCGTAGCTGGGTCCCTTGCCGGCGTCGGAGAGGTCCTGACTGTAGGGGGGCAGCTCGAAGGTGAAGGACTGATCCGGCTTGATGCGCCCCTCTTTTCGGTCGAATTTCCAGTAAGTGAGGCCGCCCCGATATTTGTCGTTGAAGTCCGAAAGGGGCACATAGCCACTGCCCTTGTAGGGCGCAGCGTACTGGGTCGCCTCCATCACGTACTCAGTGTTGGGAGTGACGAAAGCGCCGCCGTGTTCCGAACGGAACAGCGGGTTGACCACGATCTGCTTGGTCTCGAAATCGTGCAGATCGATCACCGCAATGCGCGGGTTGGCCTTGTCGTTGATGAAGAGATACTGGCCATCGTAGTCGCCCTTGGTCTCCGACAGAGCGGGGTGGTGGGTGTCCCCATAGACGATGTCCTTGCCGTTGATGCGACCCTCGGCCAGCACCTTCTTCGACTCGTCATCGAAGCCGTAGCCCTGCCACGGCTCCGGCGTGAAGACGCCGACGTACTTGAGGATGCGCATGGAAGGAATGCCATAGACGATGATCTGACCGCTCTGGCCGCCGGAGCTGAAGACGATGTATTCGTCACGCCCACCGGTGGGGACATAGGTCTTGGCCGCCGCCAGAATGTCCTTGTCGGTGAGGCCCCGCCGTTTCATCACGTCTTTCAACGTCTCCCGAGACCAAGCCTGGCCTCCGGCGGTGACCCCCACTGCCAGGGCAACGAGGGCGGCAAGCATGGGCTTGCGTACTTTCATGGGTTGTACTCCTTCTGGTAACAAGCGTTAAAGTCCAGAAACCACGACGAAGGCGCCGGACTTCATGGTTCAAGCTGCACGTAGCGCCAAGACACTCGGTGCAGCCGGCCAATTGCAGCGCAGTTAGTGTGTGCCATTTCGCACAGATCTCACTTGACCTGGGTCAATCCGAAATGTTTTCTCCTGAGCCAACCCCCTGCCGCCTGGAACTGCGACCCTACCGTCTTCGTTTCCGCGCCCCCTGGCCGGGGCTGAAAGCCTCCCACCGGCGGGGATGGCTGCTCCACCTGCATTGTGGAAGCCACCACGGATGGGGGGAGTGCGCCCCTCTTCCCGCCGCCGGCACCGAATCACCCCGAACAGCGTCACGCCGCCTGGCCGAAGCGTGCGCCCGGCGCTGGAACCCCCTGACGCTGGCCCGCCACGCCCGCCGGCTGGCCCGCCGCGCGCCCGCCGCCGCCTGCGCCCTGGAGACGGCGCTGCTGGACCTGGAGAGCCGGCGACGCCGTCTCCCCTTGCGCCGCCTGCTGGAACCCCGCGCGATGGACCGCTTTCCGGTCAACGCCATGGCCGGCCATGCCTGCGATCCAAGGGCGGGCGCAGCGGCGCGCCAGGGCTTCCGGGTGATCAAGCTGAAGGTGGGCCGCGGCGACCTGGAGGAGGAACTGGGCTGCCTCCGCGCCTGCTGCGCCCGACTACCGGCAGGAGTGCGCCTGCGGCTGGACGCCAACCGCGCCTGGAGCCTGGAGGAGACCCGCCGTTTTCTCGAGGGTCTCGAAGAGCTGCCGGTGGAGTCGCTGGAAGAACCGCTGCGCCACCCCGAGATCGATGCGCTGCGCCGGCTCCAGGAGAGCACCCCGGTGGCCCTGGCCCTGGACGAATCCGTGGCTGTTCTGGGACCGGCGCGGGTGCTCGCCTCGGCGCCCGTGAAACGGCTGGTGCTCAAGCCCATGGTCCAGGGCGGCCCCGGCCGCACCCTGGAACTGGCCCGGCGGTCGCTGCGGGCCGGCATGACGCCCGTGATCACCTCCAGCCTGGAGTCGGCCGTGGGCCTGCATGCCGCCTGCCAGCTTGCCGCCGCCCTCGCCGCCGTTCGGCCCGAGACCGCCCACGGCCTTGCCACCGGAGCCTGGCTGGCCGATGATCCCCATCGCGCGCCCCGCATCGAGAGGGGCAGCCTCCATCTGAACGACCTTCCCGGCCTGGGAGTGAATCCATGACCCGACACCGCAGCCGATTCCGCGTCCCTTTCGACGAGACCGACCCCGGCGGAGCGCTCTTCTTCGGCCACCTCTTCCGGCATGCGCACCAAGCCTACGAAGGCTTTCTGGAAGCGATGGGCCTGAGCCTGACCACCCTGATCGAAGAGGGAATCGCGCTTCCCCTGGTGCGCGCGGAGGCCGACTACCACCGCCCCATGAAGCTGGGCGACACCATCGAAGTGGAGCTGCGAGTGAAGAGCGTGGGCGACCGCTCCTTCGCCCTGGACTACGCCTTCCTTCGAGAAGGAACCCGCTGCGCCACCGCCACCACCGTCCATGCAGCGGTGGAGAGAGCCACCGGCCGTTCCCGGCCGCTGCCCACCCGATTGAGAGAAGAACTGTCGAAACGGTAAGCCGTGACCGTTGCCGAATGGCTATACCCTTCTCCC
>Ga0256841_1000255_pt1 | contig 58182 bp, 53 predicted proteins | sample 356308metaG_FD_185971 | JGI IMG/M metagenome (GOLD analysis project Ga0256841, IMG submission 185971) | Hydrothermal vent microbial communities from Mid Atlantic Ridge, Atlantic Ocean - 356-308 | ecosystem: Environmental > Aquatic > Marine > Hydrothermal vents | place: Atlantic Ocean: Mid... | reverse complement strand
AACTGCGCCTGGACGTCCACGGGCTCGTCACCGCCGCAGCGCAGCACATAGTGTGGGCATTGGGGACGCACCGCCAGTGAAGCCCGCACAAAGCTCACGAGCTCGTCCACGGAACCACCGCAGCCCAGAATCAACGCGCCACAGGGCCGGTCCTTGCGCAAGGCGCCGGCCAGCTCGCCCCGACCCATCCCCATGGTCTCGTAGCCGAGGAACTCCAGAATGGAACAGACCGAGCGAAGCCGGTCGGCGTCGTCGTCGACCACCACGATGGGCGCGCCCGCCTCGGGCAGGCCCGCGAATGCACCGGTACGCGTGAAGCGCGAGACAGCGTCCTGTGATGCCACGGTCGGCCCTCTGGAGTCGGTAACGACACAACCACCGCGATGGGACTAGGCGGCAGCAGCCGGCCCGGATCCGCCTTGAACCCGAGCGCGCCCGCGGCACAGACCCGCCCAGAGGACCGGTCCACGGCGCGGGCCGCCCCGCCGACGTAGGGTAGCATGCATCAAAGGAGGAGCCGTCACCTTGCCTCAGGTCACGATTCGGAACATCGCCGGGCACCCGAACGCCCCTGCCGGTTCCCCACGCCTCCCGCCACCGCCGACCAGGCTGCGCGGTCCCGGTGGCCACGGAGCACGCCTCGGCGCCCGGGCCGCCGGTATCCGCCGGCGCTGCGCCGATCCTTCTTCATCTTGACATCGGAGGGATCACACGCGCAATCCGGGTTTTCCCGGTCGTGCACGGCGACCCGCGGCGTTTCAGAGCGGCACGGCGGGAGCGCCGGCGCAGTGACCATAGGCCGTCCGTGCGCGGCGCCCCCGATCGAACCGCACGATGGCCGCCGAGCTTTGCTCGCGGCCGGCCTGGACCAGGGTGAGCAGCTCACGGTCGAGTTCCAGCACGCCACGGATCCCGTTGGAGACCCACTCGGCTTCGTGATCCGCCACGGGCTCCTCGAAGAACGCCTCTACGCGTGACCGACGCAGACGCGCCACCTCGGTGACACGCTCCCAGCGGCCGGCACGTGCCGCCTCCAGCATCTGCCTCGACAGGCCGACGATTTCCTCCCAGCGGTCGGGCCGTTGCGGATCCACGACCCGGAGGTTTGGATGTGCATGGTTCATGCTTTAGGTACCCCCGCTCAGGCGGCGCCGGGCGCGGCGGCGTAGCGCTCGTGGTATTCGACCGGAATCTGCGCCCAGGCATCCCGGATCTCCCTGAGCAGACCGGCCACTTCGTCCAGTACTGCCGGATCGTTGTTGACATTCGCCTCGAGCAGCCGGCGTGACATGTATTCGTACAAGGCTTCCAGGTTGGCGCTGATCTCACCGCCCCGCTCCATGTCCAGATCACGGCGCAGTCCATTGACGATCGCCACGGCGCGGGCGATGTGGGCGCCCTTCTGGGCGATGTCGCCGCGGCTCATGCATCCTTTTGCCTGGGCGATACGGTCCAGTGCACCGTCCATCAGCATCTGCACCAGTTGGTGTGGCGTCGCCTCCAGCACGGCGCTGCGCAGTGCAACGTTCTCATAGGACTTCAATGCGTCCATGACTCTTGCGTCCATGTTCTCTTCCTCCATTCAGACCGATGATTCAGGATCGTTTTCCGGACAGCCCGGAGAGCTGGTCGAGCTGCCGCGTGAGAAAGTTTCCGGTCACCTGGAGCTCGCTCATGAGCGTGTCCAGCATGGTGAACTGGGCCCGGTACCGCTGCTCCACCAGATCCAGGCGCCGCTGCATGGACTCGATCCGGTCGTCCACGCGGTCGATCCGGTCGTTGATCCCCTGTTCCCGTAGTTCGAGCAGGCCGTCTCCACTGCGCACGAGCCGGTCCAGCGTCTGCTCGAAACGCACCGCGTATCCGTCGGTGCCGCCGAACAAGCGTGCAACCGCTTCGTAATCGGCGCTCAGGGCGTCGTCGAGCGCCGCCCCGTCCCCGGACAACGACATGACACCGTTCTTGTCGATGCTGACACCCACCTCCGACAGATACCGGAACGGCTCGCTTCCGGCCCCAGACGGGGGAGTGTTGATCACCGAACGCAGCGCGGACTCGATGCCCAACAGGGTGTTGTCGCCGGACAGGCGCGAGCCCCGCAGTTCCTTCACCAGATCCTGCAGCGCGTTGTAGGCGTCCACGAAGGCCTGCACGTTGTCTTTCACCGCGGCGCGGTCGCGGCCGACGGTCAACGTGACGGCATTGCCTGGATCGGCCTTCAACAGGTCCAGAGTCACCCCCTGGATGGCGTCCGAAATCGTGTTCGAACCGCGGGTGACCGTGTATGTGCCATCCACCAGCAGTTCGGCATCCTGAGCCGCCACGATGGTGGAAAAGCCGAACGGGTCACTGATGCCGTTGCCGCCGCTGTCGGAGAAACCCAGTGAGATGGCGTTGGCGGTACCCGTCTCTGCGGAAGTGAGCGTGAGGTAATAAGTGCTGTCATCGGCCTTGACGATACTGGCCGTGACACCGACGTTGTCAGCCGCATCGTTGATGGCGTCGCGGATCTGATTGAGCGTCTTGCCCCCGTAGTCGACCTCGAAGGCATTCCCGTCCACGGTGATCCGGATGCGGTCCCCGGCGTTGCCCACCACGGTCTGGTCGGCATCCGTGTAGGCCGTGGAGCCCAGTTTGTGCGCCTGCGCGAGCTGCAGCACTTCGACGGTGTAGTTGCCCGTGCCCGCGCTGCTCCCTGCGGTGGCGCGAAGCACGTCCTCGGCGCTGTTGTCCACGGTGAATACGTCGAAAGCCTCCGGCGTCGCAAGCGCCTCGGCCGCCGAGCGAAGCTCGCTCAGAGCGCTCTTGAGCCGACCGTAGTCGCTGAGCTGGGCCTCCAGCGTGCTGCGGTTGCGCTGCAGCACCCGCAGGGGCTCGCTCTCCACTTCCATGAGCTGCGAGACGATGGAGTTGACGTCCAGTCCCGAACCTACGCCGGCGGAGCTGATGGTAGGCATGGATGCACCTCGTTCCGATCCAAGACGACGTTCCCGCACGCGCCCCGTCCCCCGGGGCCTTCCTCGCGGCAGGATATGCAAGAGCGATACCGACTCACGCCCGCTCCTTGATCAGCAGGCCATCGGTGAGTGCCCGCAGACGGCGGGAGACCTCCAGGATTTCCTCGGGTGGGATCTGACGGATGACCTCGTTGGTCTCCCGGTCCACCACCCGTACGATGGTCTGCCCGCTTTCCCGGTCGATCTGGAACTGCAGCTCGCGGCGCACGGTCTGGACGAAATCCTCGATCCGGGTGACCGCCTCGCTGACCCTTTGCTGTTCGTCGGTCTGCGGTGCGCCGCCCTCGCCGGGCCGGCCACTCCTTGCCGCCGGGAGGGCGTCTCCGGCAACGGAAATCCGGTTCGAAGTGCCCCAAGCCGTCGAGCGCGTGTCGCCCGCCTGCTCGGCTGCCGCGGTGGACCGCACCAGGTTCAGGTGTGATTCGATGGCCATGGCGATCTCTCCAGCCGTTGATTGGCCTCACGGCGCCGCCTCTCCCGAGAAACGGCGGGCGGCGCCGCCTGCCCTGATCACTGCAGGAGGGCCAGCGCGCCCTGCGGGAGCGAGTTGGCCTGGCTGACCATCGCCACACCGGCCTGCTGCAGGATCTGTGCGCGGGTCAAACGGGCGGTCTCGGCAGCGAAGTCGGTGTCCTGGATCCGGCTGCGGGCCGCCGTCAGATTCTCCGCATAGTTCTGCAGGTTCGCGATCACCGCTTCGAAGCGGTTCTGCACGGCGCCGAAGCTGGCACGGCTGGATGCCACCGTGGTGATGTCGGAGTCGATGTCGCTCAGAGCCGCCGAGGCCGCCGCCGAGGTGGACACGTCGATGGTCCCCACGCCGGTGAGATCACTGTTGTATGCGTTGATTCCGGTGAGGTTGGCGCCGGTGAACGTGACCTGATTGTCGGCCTGGCCGTCCATACCCACCTGGAAGGTCAGCGAAGTGGACCCACTCAGCAGCTTCTGGCCGTTGAACTCGGTGGTCTGCACGATGCGCGAGATCTCCTGGGTCAGTTCGTTGACCTCCTTCTGCAGACCCGTACGGTCCTCCACCGTGGAGTTGGCCGCCTGCACGGCGATCTCACGGATACGCTGCAGGTTGTTGCCGATCTGGGCCAGCGCGCCCTCGGCGGTCTGCGCCAAGGAGATCCCGTCGGCGGCATTGCGGCTGGCCTGGTTCAAGCCCCGGATGTCGGCCGTCATCTGCTCGACGGCGTACATGCCCGCCGCATCGTCCTTGGCGCTGTTGATCCGCAGGCCGGAAGACAGCCGCTGCACGGACAGGGCCAGGTCGTTCTGCGTCTTGGAGAGATTGCGCTGGGCATTCAGCGACATGATGTTGGTGTTGATGACCATTGCCATGGTTGGGTTCCTCCGTTGCTCGGCTCTCAAACTTCGCGGTGGTGCCGGTCCTTGCGTCGTCTCCATGGACTCCACCGCCTGCACCCAGCTTATCGGCCGCCGGGGCGGGAGCTTTAGGGGAGGAACGAGTACCGTTCATCGCGCGCGCCGCCGCGCTCGTCCCCCCGCAGGGGAGGAGGATCGGGTCGCGAGGCGCGGCGGATACGGCCAAGGGTCACGGCCGCAGGCAGGGGGGTGGAGGCCGGCCTACGGCCTACCCACCCCGGCGGCCGGAGGATCTCAGGAACCGGCGGCCACGCGCAGCGGCCGCTGCTCGGGCGCTGCCGTCAGGACCCGGGCCCAGGCTTCCACGTGGTCCTCGAGCATCCAGTGCTCGAGCACCCACCGCCGCAGTCGCGCGCCCTCGGCGCGTGCGGCGTCCGGGTCGTGCACCCGCTCGCGGATGGCCTCGATCCAGCGGGCGGGATCGTTGGGGACCCGTGTGACGGGACCCTGTTGGTAGGGGAGGATGTCGGTACAGACCACCGGCCAGCCGAAGAAACCGTATTCCAGGATGCGCAGATTGCTCTTGGCCTCGTTGAACGGATTGATCTCCAGGGGGGCGACGGCCAGATCCAGGTCCAATCGCGCCAGACCGGCCACGTAGTCTTCGAAGCCGATGCGGAATTCGTGGACCTCGGCCGCGTAGGGCTCCAGGGCCTCGGGGCACATGCCGAAGAACACCCAGTCCACCTCGCCGGCCGTGGCCTGGACCACGGGCAGCATGAGCTCCAGGTCCCCTTGATGTTGCTGGGCCCCCGCCCAGCCCACGCGGGCGCGCCCACGCTCCCTGCGCAGGGGCGTGAACTTTTCCCACACGCTGCGCTCGAGGTAGTTGGGCACCACGCGCACGTCGTCGATCATCTCGCCGCAAAGCCGGGCCAGCGGTTCCGTGGTGACCACCGCCCGGTGGCAGGCCCTCAGGGCCGTTCGCAGCCTCCTGCGGGCGTCCCGGAAGCAGCCGGTGAACCGTTTGTATGCGCTGCTCTTCTCCGGCACCGCCGTGACCAGGTCGTCGAGACCGTAGACCAGCTCCATGTCCAGCGATGAGCGAACCCGCTCCAACAGTTCGAGCTCGTGGTCGGCCAGCGCCGCGTGGACGAGCAGCGTGTCGGGAGCGGAGCGCACCAGCTCGGCCAGGGTGGGTATGCGGGTATGCAGGTACCGTTTCGGTTGGACCACGTCCGTCTGCGCCAGACCGGCGCGGCTCACGGCCCTCAACGGCTGGATCACCCGGTACTCCCCGCTGCCGCCGCCCGACACGACGCCCAACACCCGGGGACGATCGTGGAAGTTCACATCCCAGTTGACGACCACCTCGGATTCCACCACTCCCCGTGGGTCCGATAGAGAGAGGTGTGGGTTGTAGGCGGGGTCTCCAGCAATATACGCTCCCCACCGTTCCAGTAGCGCGGTGTCCTCCCGCTCCGTTCGGCGTTGGTGTTCCGCCACCACCACGGGATCCTCCAACGCCGGCCGCAGGCTGGCACTGCCGTGATGCACCACGGTGGCGTCGGGCGTCCAGACCACCCGTGCCCCCTGCTCTGAGATCCTGAGGCACAGGTCCACATCGTTGTAGAGGACTCCGAAGCGGGTCTCGTCCATTCCACCCACCCGTTCATACAACGCCTTGCGCACCAGCAGGCAGGCGCCGGTAACCGCCGAATAGTTCTGGACCGCCTGGGCGCGTCCCAGATAGCCTGGGTCCTCCAGGCCCAACACCCCGGCGTAGGGGTGTCCGGCCAGGCGCGGCGCGCCCATCCCGAGGATACAGCCGGCATGCTGGATGCGCCCGGTTTCGGGAAACACCAGGCGCGCGCCCACCACCCCCACCTCGGGGCGCTGTGCGTGGATCATCATCTCGTCCAGCCATTCGGGCTGCACGATCTGGGTGTCGTTGTTCAGAAACAGCAGATATTCGCCCTGGGCATGCGCGGCGGCGAGGTTGCTCTGCGCGGCGTAGTTGAAAGGATGGGGATAGCGCAGCACGCGGATGCGTCCTTGGGGCCTGCGCGCGAGCCGCTCCAGATACGCCAGCGTGTCGGGGTCCTCACTCTGATTGTCCACCACGATGACCTCGAAGGCCGCATAGCGGGTCTTCTCCAGCAACGACTCCACGCAGGGCTCCAGAAACTCCAGCTTGTCCCGCGTATGGATGACGATGCTCACCAGGGGGGTGCGGGCGTGTCGGTAACGGACACGGTGCACGCCGGGCAGCCTCCCCGGCTCCAAATCGGCCGCCACCCCGCTCCGGGCGAGGTGGGACGCCAGCAGCGGACGGCTCAGCGCGCCGTCCGGCAGCGCCGGGCCGTCGGCAGGCTCGTGATAGAGAACGTCGGCGATGTGACCCACAGCCTGCGGGCCGAAGGTCTCCTGGATGCGAAAGGCCAGCGCATAGGCCTGGAGCGCCGGGTCGGCGCCGGCCTCGAGATCGAAGCCCCCACAACCCAGCAGCGCCTCACCCTGGATCAGGCACAGCGGCCCCAGGTAAGGCATGGAGCGCAACAGATCGGGGTTGAAGTCCGGCCGGAAGCGCGGATCGTGCCGGCGACCCGCCGGATCCAGCCGGTCCGAGTCGGTATATATGGCCCGCCATCCGGGCCGGATCTGGGTATAGTCCCCGCACTTGATCAGCAGTTCCGGAGCCAGGCGGATTCCCGCGGGCAGCCAGGCCACCCAGTCGGCCCCGGTCTGCGCCACGGTGAGGTTGGCGACGGCCACGGGATCGGCCTGCGGTTCGAGCTGAATCCATTCGAGATTGGGCAGCTCCTCGAAGTGGGCCTGGGGACAGGGCCGCCGGGAGAGCACGCTCAGCCCCCAGTGCGGATAGAGCTGCGCGGCGAGGCTGTCGAGGGTGTCGGCGAGCCGGGACTCCTCGCCTGCTTCCAGGTAGACCAGCAGATGAAAGGAGGGCCGGCTGCGCCACTTGAGCATCATGCGTTCGGCGAACACCTCCCCCTCGATCACCTCCAGTGAATGCTTCTCGCACCACAGCGCGTACTCTTCCTCGATCACCGGCTGCAAGGCCCCATGCAACGCCTCCGGGTCGGCGCGGCCCGCGCCGGCGCAGGCCACGGCCTGCGCCCAAGGGATGGAGCGCCAGGTCCCTCCCTTCAACGGCCGCCATCGCAGCTCGTGCTCCGCGCCCTGGGGATCGAACAGTCCCAGGGCCGCGGCCCGCTCCCGCAATCGGCGCCACGAAGAACCCACCTCGGCCATCACCTCGGGGTCCCGCTGGCGCTGTGCCCGGTGGACCCGGAAGCTGCTGAGCGGCTCGGCCAGGTATACGCAATCCCCCTGGCCGAGCAGGCGCACCCACAGCCCCAGGTCGCCGATGCCGGGCAGGGGCTCCCCTTCCAGGCTGAAGGGCAGCTCGTGCAACGCCCGGACATCGCTCCTGCGGAAAAGTGTCGTCGTCGGCTCGCCCACCAGGTTCTGGCCCAGCGCGAGCAGCATCTGGGCCAGGGAACGCCCCTCGACCACCGCGTCCCCGGGCAGTTCCAAGCCCCCCTTTTCCTGCTCGCGCCCCTGCGCATCGATGACGCGGCGGGTGGAGGACACCAACCGCGCGTCCGGTTGCGCCAGCACGGCGTCCACCAGGCGCCGCACACAGTCGGGATGGAGCAGATCGTCGTCGTTCAGGAATTTCAGCCAGGCCCCCCGCGCGAGTTCCACGCACCGGCGGTAGGTGGCCCGCCCGCCCAGGTGTCCGGGGTTGCGCTCGTAGCGTACCCGGGGATCGCCGATGGATTCGGTGATCCGCGCGATGGCCTCGTCGGGACTGTCGTCGCACACCACGATCTCCAGCGGCTCGTAGGTCTGGGCGCAGGCACTGCGCAGGCATTCCTCGAACCAAGTGGCCTTGTAGGCGGGGATGAGCAGGCTCACCAGAGGGGGCGCGAAGGCGTCCACGGCCGGCCGTCGGCGGCCCGCCACCCACAGCCCCTCGGCCGCATCGGGGGACAGGGCCTGAGAGGGCGGCGACGCCGGTCCGCCGTCAACGGGGGGGCGCTCCAGCCCGGCCAGTTCCACCGCCCGTTCGAGCTCCGCCCGGGTGAAAAACCAGGCCCAATCGCCTTCGAACGCCAGGCGGTTGGCGACTTCGAGTACCGCCTCGGCGGAAGGTTCGCGCGGCAGGTCCGGCCGGGGCACGCGGATCCAGACGAGGCCGCCGGGCCTCAGGACCCGCCGGCACTCCCGCAGCAACCGCAGCCCGTCGGGCCTGCCGACCACGTGCAGGCAGTCGTACAGGATGATCTCCTCCACCGTCCCATCGCCCCATGGCAACGCGGCGAGCCGCGCCCGACGTTTCTCCGGGTCGGTGCCCAACCGATAAGGGACGTAGCCCGGCGATACGACCTGATCCAGCGTGATGCTAATGCGTGGTCGAGACATGGGAGGTCGCTCCTGAAGCGGTGGTGGCGGCAAGGGTCCGGGGGGAGCCACGCAATCGATTGCGCACGGCCTCGGCGTGGCGGTGCGCCAGGTGGAACACTTCGGCGATTCGTGAAATGGCGGCTTCGTCCACCGTGGCGCCGTTGGGGAGCACGAGGACGCGGCGGACCAGCCGTTCGGTGCGGGGCAGCAACAGATGGGCGTGGGGGAAATACGAGCGGTACGGTTCCATCCGATGCACACCCGGATAGAAGTACCGGCGCGCGCGGATGTTTTCGGCCCTCAATACGCAAAGCAGCTCATCGCGCTCCAGCCCGTAACGGTCGCCCGAGACCTCCACCACGATGTAGTGGTAGTTGCCCCGTTCATCCCGGGGATGTTCCAGAAAACGGATCCCGGGCACGGACCGCAGCCGTTCGCGATAGGCGCGATAACGACGGCGGTTCCCCTCGACGAACCGGTCGAAACTCTCCAGCGACGTGAGCCCCATCGCCGCCGACATCTCGCTCATCTTTCCGTTGGTGCCTTCGTGCACCACCCGGTCCTCGCCGGCGAAGCCGAAGTTCTGCATCAGCCGCACCTTCTCCGCCAGGCCGTCGTCGTTGGTGAGTACCGCCCCGCCCTCGAACGCATTGAGCACCTTCGTGGCGTGAAAACTGAACACCTCGGCATCGCCGAACCCGCCCACCGGGATCCCCCGACGCGTGCAGCCGAAGGCATGGGCGGCATCGAACACCAGGCGCAGCCCGTGTCGGCGCGCAACCGCCTGCATCCCTTCCACGTCGCAGGCCTGTCCCCACAGATGGACACCCACGATCCCGGTGGTCCGGGGTGTCACCAGGGCCTCGGCGCACGCCGGGTCGATGGTGTGGGTGCGCGGGTCCACGTCGCAGAAGACCGGAGTGATGCGCTGCCATTGCAGGGCATGTGCCGTGGCCACGAAGGTCATGGCTGGAACGATGACCTCCCCACGCATGCCCAGTGCCCGCGTGACGATCTCCAGCGCCACCGTGGCGTTGCACATGGCGATGCAGTGGCGTACTCCGGCGTATTCGGCGATGCGCCGTTCGAAGTCGCGCACCAGGGGGCCACGGTTGGTCAGGCGTCTGGAGTCCAGGATTCCGTCCAACCGCTCCAGCAACCGACGCCGGTCACCCACATGGGGATAGCCCACGTGCAAGGGCTCGGCGAAGGCGGGCTCCCCACCGAACACGGCCAAATCCCCGACGCTTCGCTTCTCCACCCTCACCGGCGTTCCCGCTGTCGACCCTGTCTTCGAACAAGCAGGACATGTGCCAACAATGGACGTCCTGTTTCCGGGGCCGGGGCCGCCGCCTGGACGGAAACCGTCAGAGCACGACAGTCGTTTGTTTTTTCAAGGGTTATTCGTTGTGGCGTACTGCTCCAACGCCACCTCCATCCTGCGCCGGGTCGCCATGTCCAAGCGCCAATGGTTCGCGCATGGCAACCGTGGCGGCAACGCTTCGCCACGGTCCGGGCGCGGGCCGTCAAATCCCTGGCGTCGCAGGCGCTCCCAGAGCGCACGCGTTAGCTGCTGCGTATCGGCGCAGAAGTCCTCGTATTGAATCGTCAGTCGGCGCTGTTCGGCGACCTGCGCCAAGCCCCGTTCCACCGCCGAGCGCGTCGCGCACACCTGGGCGACCACCTGCTCCACCGGGTCGAGCCGGCGCAACCGTTCATACTCGGGGGGGCGAAACGAATACCAGTGGCGACGGTCCCCGTAGTAGCGCTCGCGGGCCTGCAACAACGACTGGGCGCTGAACAAAGGGTCACGCCGGATGTACAGGAACAGCGCCTGGGGAAACAGGCCGTCCAAGAAGGGAATGTTCCAATCGGCGATCACCGCCTTGAGGGCGAACGGACGCTCGAACGCCCGCTCCAGCAGGGCCAGCTCGGCCACGAAGCGCGCCGGTGGCTCCAGGCCGGCGCTACCCGCTCCGGCCCGCCAGTCTGCTCCCGCCTCGGGAAAGAACCGGCGCCAGAAGTACCAGAACTCGTTGGGAGCCAGCACACCGCGGGTCTTGCCCAGGTCGGAGGACAGTTCCGGATCCGTGGTGCATCGCAATGTGTCCAATTCATCGCGAAAGGCATAGCGCGGATCGGTGAGCATCTGCTGAATGCGCGCCCCCACGTAAGGGGCCCGGAAGAAACGCGCCAGGAGGTTGCTCGGGTAAGAGACCAACCCGCTGGCCGCCAGCCATTGCATGACCAACGTGGTGCCGCTGCGGGGCACGCCCACCACGAAGACCACGGGCCAGCGGGGGCTCCCGGCCGAATCGCACAATGGATCTTCGGCCCGCGCGAGCACCGCGTTCAGTTCCTCCAGGAGCGTCTCCAGGAGGGGGTTCCTCCGGTAAGGGGGGGTCCGGCCGACACCCGCGACCGCCGTGCCGCTCACGCTCCCTCCCCCCGGCGGTAGGCAGGGAAAAACGGGGTCTCGCCGGCCGGGGCACGGCCGCAAAGCATCCGGTAGCGCCTGCGGTCCAGGATGCGACCGCAAAGAAACACCGGTCGTGTCTGCGTGGCCCAGCCCTGCTTGAAGTACGCCAGCCCGTCGTCCGGGCGGGGATGGATCCCCGCACCGGCACCCAGATCGGCCCACCGGACCCCCAGCGAACCGAGAAACCGTAGGGCCTCCCAGGTCATGGCGTAGGCGGCCAACCTGCGGTATCCCTCGGCGTCCGAGGCGCTCAGATGGTAGTAGGCGCGCGGGCCGTCGCGGAGCCAAAGCTGCATGCCCACCACGCGTCCCTCGGCCCGGGCATGGACCATGTACATTCCGGGCACTTGGAGCTGACGGGCCAGCGCCTGGCGTGAAAACCGTGCAGGACCCCGGATCCCCCGGTGCACGATCAGCCCTTCGTACAGCCGCACCCAGTCCCGGAGCCGCTCCGGTCCGGCCGGCTCTATCTCCACCTCCACCTTCCGGCCGGCCCGGCGCACGTTCCGACGGTGATTGGCGCAGAGACTGTCCTCGCCGAACCGCGCCAACTCCACCACGTAATGCGCTTTGTAGCGCAGCACATGGTCCGGAAACAGGTCCCGCAGCGCCTGTTCGTCCAAGGAAGCGAAGGGATCGGTAACCAGCACCAGGCTCACCAGGTGTCCCTGCAGGTCTCGCAGATCCCGCGACAGTCCCTCCCAGTCCTGGCAGCAGAAGCGGGGGTACGGTCCCATCGCGTCCTGGTGCGGGGTACCGGGAATGGAGCGTTCCAGGATCCAACCTCCGGCATGCCGGAGTTCCCTGGGCCGCCCCAGGTGCGGGAGCGCGTGAGCGTACTCCGCGGACCCGTAACCGGCCCGGCCCGGTTCAAGCTGCAGCGCCGGCAAGGTCATGGCTCGATTTCGGGACATGGGTCTGGATGGCACGTACGGTACGTTCCCAGATCGCTCTGCGCCGGCGTTCGGCCGGTGCCAGACGAAGGAACTGGGGTTTTTCGTGCGGCTCCAGTTCGGTCAGGTGCGCCTCCAATGCCGCCAGATCCGCATCCGGCACGGAATCGGCCCGATAGCCGAACCGGCGCATCAATCCGCCACACAACCCCTCCACGTATCGGCTTTCCTCCCCGGAAAGCACTTCGCGATAGCCCCCGGTATTCGCCCGTAGCAGCGGGCTGGACAGGTTCTTCCAGTTGTCCGCGCGGCCGGCCAGGGTGCGCGTGAGCGGATGCCGGTGGAATTCCAACATGTTCGGGTGGAATCCAGACCCCAGGAAGCGGCATAGCGCCTCCAACGTCTCCTCCGGTCGATCGAGCAACTCCTCATAACGGAGCTGGTGGAATCGCCCCGTCTCCCCCAGCCAGGCCTGCAGGCGCCAGGCCGCGGCCTGCTCGTCTCGCCAGCGCCGGGCCGCCCTGACCACCGCTCCCCGGTGCGTCGGCGAGCGCTTCCAGGAGGCCGCCACGTCCCGGGGATCCCGAACCAGGTGGATGAAACGGGCCTCGGGAAAATGCGCGAGCAGGTAGGCCACGAAGTCGTGCAGGGCGATTTCTTTGACCACCACCACGTCCTTGCCCTGCGCCGAAGCCTCCGCGGCGTATAGGGTGCGAAGTAGGGCGGCCAGGGTGCGGGGACGGACCGAGCGCAACGCCTTCAACGAGGGCTGGATTTTCCAAACCCCGATCTTGGTCCTCCACAGCGCCATGACGTGCGCCGTGAGCGCTCGCCAGGCCTGGTCGTCGTCCAGCGGACCGTACGCCGGCAACCGCGGGGCGAGGATCCGAAACGCGTGCACCGGCGACGGACCGCAGAAACGCGGGTGGGCGTCGAGCATTCGGACCAGCAGATTGCTGCCGGAACGCTCGCTCGCTATGAGGAAGACCCACTGAATGAGGCAATCGCCTTGCACTGTCATCGGTCCGGCTCTCCGATTCAGAGGTAGCTGAACAGGGTCAGGCCCTGGACACGGCCGAAGGTCTTCTGGGCGGCCTCCAGGCCCACCATCTGGCGATTCAGGCGCGCCACGGCCTCGGCATAGTCCAGGTCCTCGACGTCCGAAAGCGTCTGCCGGAGCTGCAGTTCGAGCGCTGCGTTGAACTCGCGCTGTGTGTCCACGGCGCGGAGCCGGTTACCCGTCTCCGCGCGCAGGCCCGTGACGTGTTCCACACCGAGCGCCAGTTGATCGATCACCCGCCCCATCTCCGCCTGGAAACCCGGGTCCGAAGGGGTCTCCAGCGCGTCGGCGAGCGCGCCCAACGTGGCGAACAGGCTCTCCGTGCCTCCGCCCGTCGCCGGCACGTCCATGAAGGCCCGGCCGCCCGGATGATTCACCGGAACGCGGCTTCCCGGTGCCACCTCCACCCGGCGCTCTCCGTCGTCTCCCTCGTAGACCACGCCCCCGGCGCCGGCCGCGAATGCCGGACTGCGCGTGCGGTGACCCGCGAACAGGTATTCACCGTCGGCGGTGCGGGTATTGGCCAGACGCAGCAGCTCTTCGCCCAGCGAGCGAACCTCCCCGGCCAGCGCCACCCGGTCCTGTGCCGAGAGGGTATCGTTGCGCCCGCGGATGGCCAGCTCACGCGCCCGCTGGAGCACGTCGCCCACCCCGACCAGGGTGGTCTCCTCCAGTTGCAACCAGGACTCGGCCTGTCCGGCGGCCCGTTGGTACTGCGCGGTCCCGGCGAGCGCTTCGCGCAACCGCAGCGCATGGCCGGCGGCTGTGGGGTCGTCGGACGGACGTAGGATGCGACGGCCGCTGGCGAGCTGCTCCTGCGTGTCGGCCAGCCGCGCCTGCTGGCGGAGCATCACGGAAACGGTGCGTTGATAGAACTGCAGGGTCGAGACACGCATGCTTCACCCTCCAAAGGCCGAAATCAGGGTCTGGAACATCCGATTGGCCGCCGCGATCACCTGGGCCGAGGCCTCGTAGGCCTGCTGGAACCGCAGCAGGTCGGCGGCCTCCTCGTCGAGATTGACACCGGAGGTGGCGTCACGCGCCTCTTGGGCCCGGCGCAACAGGGTCTCCTGCGCCTCCAGGGCCAGCCCGGCGGATTCCGTCTTCGCGCCGAGGCCGGAGACGAGACGTCCATAGGCCTCGCCCGGCGTGGCCGTTCCACCGTTGAACAAGGGACTGTTTCTCAGCGCGGCCAGGGCCAGGGCGTTGCGGTTGTCGCCGGTGGCCCCGGCATTGTCCGCGATCACCAGCCGGTCGCCAGCGGCCGGTGTGCCCTGCAGGGTCAAGTTCACCTGACCGAACCCGGGCAGACTCAGGGCCAGCGGCTGACCGGCATCGGTGGCCGGGTCGTAGGCGAGCGTCCCCCCGGGCGGGTTGCTCACGATGAACGCCGCAGCACCGGCGTCGTAAGTGAGGGTCACGGGCGCGGACAGAGGCACGCCGCTGAGCTGTTCGGCGGACACCGCATCGACCAGCAGGTCACCGGTGTTGGACGGGTCGGATTCCACGCGCACGGGAATCGCCGCCGCGAAGGATTCCGGATCCCGTAACAGCACGCGCATCTCGCGGGCCGCGGCCGCCGTCGGTCGGATCAGGAAGCTGTCCCCCGCGGCGGGGGCGCCGGATTCCAGTTCGATGGTGAACCCTTCGGAAGCGACCGTGTGGGGAAAACCGGCGAACGTGTCCACCACGGTCTCGTCGCCGGTCCGGGTCAAGGTGTACTGAGCGCCGTCGTACGAAAGGCGATAGTCACTCGTACCGAGCGCCCCGGGATCGTCCACGAAGAGTCCTAACACCGCGTTGCCCGTGTTGTGCTCGTTGGCCGCCACCCGAGACTCGCGCAACGCGGGATCGTTGAATGCCGTGAACAACGCCCCGCCGATCGCCCCGGTGAGGTCCATCCCCTGGGCGTGGAGGCGGTTGACCGCCATGCCCACGCCCAAGGCCAGGCCGCCCAGCCCGGCCTCCGTCTCGGCCAGCAGACCGCGATCGAACTCCAGCAGGCCGGTGAGCGTGCCTCCACGCAGCTCGTCGGTGATCGGGACCGCGCCTCCCGGATACGACATGCTGATTTCCACCCGTTGCGGATCGGCCGGACTCGGGGAGACCTCCAAGGGGATCGCCCGTGTCCCCAGAACCAGATTCTGTCCAGAACCGACGAATACGTTCACCGTTCCATCGCCCTGGTCCACCGTGGTGACGGCGACCAGCCCGGAAAGCCGTTCGATCAACACATCCCTGCGGTCCAACAGATCGTTGGGATCACCCTGCCCGAGCTGGCGGCTGACGATCTCGCGATTGAGCTCGGCGATGGAACCGGTCAGGGAGTTGATCTCGGCCACCCGGTCCCCGATCCGGCGCTGGACGTCTCCGCGCATCTCCTTCAACCGCGCGTCCATGGCCTGGAACCGCTCCGCCAGGGCCTCGGCGCGTCCCAGGAGCACCTGCCGCGCGCCGATGGATGCGGGATCGGCGGCCACCTCGGACAATGCGTCGTAGAACTCCTGCAGTGGCCGGGCCACACCGGTGGCCTCGCCTCCGAACAGGTCTTCCAGCCGCCCGGCCAATTCGCGGTAGGTCCGCAGCTGGCCCGTCGTGGCCGTGTCGGCGCGCAGTTGCTCCACCTGGAAGCGGTCGTAGATCCGGCGCACGCCGGTCACCTGAACCCCGGAGCCGAAAAAGCCGTCACCCCGCCACATCTCCGGGTACGTGCCCAACTCCACTTGCTGGCGGCTGTAGCCCGGCGTGTTCACATTGGCGATGTTGTGGCCGGCCACCCGCAGCGCCTTCTGGTTGGCGTTCAGGCCGGTCACACCGATGTTGAGCAGACTGGCTATGGACATGGACCCCTCTCTTCAGAATGGCGCGGCACAGACCGGCTGGGTCCGCCCCGCGGCCCCTTACCGCTCACACCAGCTTATCGGCCGGCGCGGCCCGATCTTGAGCGACCCACCGCTGCACCTGCGGCATGCGATAGATGGCCAAGACCTTGTCGGCATAACGCGGATCCGTGGCGTAACCGGCCTCCTGCAGGCCTCGCACGAACGCTTCGGGGTCGCCGGCGCGACGCAGCGCGTCCGCATAGCGGGGGTTGCCGCGCAGGAAACGGACATAGTCCTCGAAGCTCTCACCCGGACTCCGATACACGCGAAACTCGGCCCGGCGCGGGACCATGGCTCCCCCTTCGAACTCCAGCGAGGCGACCGGAGCGGTGGGACCCCGCCAGCCGCCATGGGCCTTGATGCCGAACAGGTTGTGGCTCGCGCGGCCGTCCGTGGTACGCGGCATTGCGCGGCCCCAACCGGTCTCGAGGGCCGCCTGGGCGACCAGGATGCCTGGATCCACACCGAGGCGGGCGGCGGCCCGGCGCGCATGGGGCCACAACCGCCGCACGAAGCCCTCCGGCCCTTCGGTCGGTCCCGAATCGCGAGCGGGTTCGATGCGCCTGGCCGACGGTGTGGCCTGCGCAGGCCCATTGGCCTGCCGCGGGTGGCCGGCGGGGGGACGGGGCGCGGATGCCGCGGGCGCCGGCCCGGACAACCCCGGCGCCACCTGCCGCTCGATCATGCGCGCCACGCCGAAGGCGCCCGTGCGAGCCAGCGTGATCGCGAGCTGCTGATGGTACATCTCGCGATAGAACCCGCTCTGTTCGCCGTCGAGGAGACCGCCCCCCATACCTGCCTGGCGGGCCGCTTTCAGCAACTGCTGGATGAAATAGGCCTCGAACTGGCGGGCCGCCTCGGTGAGGGCCTTGCGGGGATCGTGTCCGGCCCGGGCCCGCAGCGCGGCCAGGCCCACGAAGTCGGTGTACACCGCGGCGGTCGAAGGGGTCGCGTCGAACATGTTGCCTCCTCAGATGACCACCAGCTCGGCGCGCAACGCCCCGGCCTGCTTGAGCGCCTCGAGAATGGCCACCAGATCGCCCGGCGCCGCGCCCACTCGATTGACCGCCTCGACGATGTCTTCCAACGTGACCCCCGGCTGAAACAGAAACATGCGGCTGTCCTCCTGCGTCACGTCCACCTGGCTCTGGGGCACCACTTCGGTGGCACCGTTGGAAAAGGGCGCCGGCTGGCTCACCCGCGCGTTCTCCGAGATGGTGACCACCAGATTGCCGTGGCTGACGGCCGCGGCCGTGACCCGCACGTGCTTGCCGATGACCACGGTGCCGGTGCGGGCGTTGATCACCACCCGCGCCGGGGCCTCCCCGGGCTCGATCGTGAGGTTCTCGAGCTCGGCCACGAAGGCCACACGCGCGCTCCTGCTCACCGGTGGACGGACGCGCACCGAAGCCGCGTCGCGCGCCTCGGCCACGCCGGGACCGAAGCGGTCGTTGATGGCCTGGACCAGGCGCTGGGCGGTGGTGAAATCGGCGGTGTGCAGGTTGAGCACGATTTCGTTCGACCGACCGAAGCCTGTGGGGACGCTGCGTTCGACCAAAGCCCCGTTGGGGATCCGCCCGGCGCTGGGAACGTTGATGGTGATGCGGGAGCCGTCGGCTCCGCTGGCGTCCAGCCCGCCGACCACCAGATTGCCCTGGGCCACCGCGTAGACACGGCCGTCGATGCCTTTGAGCGGGGTCATGATCAGAGTGCCGCCACGCAGGCTCTTGGCATTGCCGAGCGAGGAGACGGTCACGTCGATGTACTGCCCGGGCTTGGCGAACGGTGGCAGCTCGGCGCTGACCATCACCGCCGCGACGTTCTTGGACTTGGCCTTCACCCCGGGGGGGACGGAGATACCCAGGCGATCGAGCAGGCTGTGCAGGCTCTGATCCGTGAACGGCGTGTTGCTGCTGTCTCCCGTCCCATTGAGCCCCACCACCAAGCCGTAGCCGACCAAGTGGTTGCTCCGCACGCCGAACACGCTGGCGATGTCCTTGACCCGTTCGGCCCAGGCTCCCGACCAAGCCACCAGGAGCGCCACCCCCAGCAACCAGCGGATTCCACGCCCGTCCCACATGCTCATGATTCCGATCCTCTCCATCCGGTAGTCAGAACGGCCATATGGGGCTCAGGAAGAAACGGGTGAGCCAACCCGGACTGTTGCTGTCGGCGAGCACGCCCCTGCCTCCATAGCTGATGCGCGCGTTGGCCACCCGGGTCGAAGGGATCGTGTTGTCGCTGCTGATGTCTTCGGGCCGTACGATGCCCGAGAGCTGGACGTATTCCTTGCCCTGGTTGAGCGCGATCCACTTCTCGCCCTGGATCACCAGGTTGCCGTTGGGCAGCACATCGGACACCACCACCGCGATGCTGCCCTGCAGGCTGTTGCTCTGCTTGCTCTCGCCCTTGCCCTTCGCCTCGCGCTGGGCCTCGAGCTTGAAATGGAGATCGCGGCCCGCCAGATCCGCCGGGTTGCCGAGCAGCACGGGATTGTTGAACTCGGTGTTCAGATCCTTGGACACGCTGGTGTCGGCCTTCTTGCGGGCGTCGGTCTTCTCCACCAGCAGGACAGTGAGAATGTCGCCCACGCGGCGCGCCTTGACGTCCTCGAACAACCGCAGATCGCCCCCGGCGGTGAAGAGACTGCCGTTGGGTGCCGCATCTGGCCGGGGAAGCGGCCGCACCGGTGCATAACGGGGCTGATCGGGCGTGGGAGCCGTGGCGCAGCCACCGAGCTGCACCACGATCCCCAGCAACGCGAGCCACGTCCTCATCGAGCGGTCCATCGGATTACACCCGAACGAGCGGCGCTCACAGGGTCTGGTTCACGTACTGGAGCATGGCATCGGCCACACCGATGGCCTTGGAGTTCATCTCGTAGGCACGCTGGACCTGGATCATGTTCACCATCTCCTCCACCACGTTGACGTTGGAACTCTCCAACGATCCCTGGACCAGACTGCCCAGCCCGTCGAGACCGGGTGTCCCGGTCTGGGGCGTACCGCTGGCGGCCGTCTCCACGAACAAGTTGTCGCCGATGGCCTGCAACCCCGCGGGATTGACGAAATCGGCCAGTTCGATGGTTCCAATCTCGGTGGGTGCGGTCTCGCCGGCCACCAGTGCGGAAACGGTCCCATCGGATCCGATGGTGAGCGTCAGGGTGCCGTCGGGAATGGTGATGGCCGGCTCCAGGGGATAGCCGTTGGCGGTGACGATCTGCCCGTCGGAGTTGCGCTGCAGGGAACCGTCCCGTGTGTATCCGATGTTGCCGTCGGGCAGCAGGACCTGGAGGAAACCCCGCCCCTTGATCGCCACATCGAGCTGGTTCTGCGTCTGGACGATGTTGCCGGGCGTGAAGAGTTTCTCCGTGGCCACGGCGCGCACGCCGGTCCCCAGGACGAGCCCGGAGGGGAGCTGGGTCTCCTGGGAGCTCTGGGCGCCGGCCTGCCGGAGATTCTGATACATGAGGTCCTGGAACACCGCCCGGCTGCGCTTGAACCCGGTGGTGTTCACATTGGCCAGGTTGTTGGAGATGACCCCGAGGTTGAGCTGCTGGGCCTCGAGGCCCGTCTTGCTGATCCACAATGCCGGTAACATGATGGTTCTCCCTGTAGACTTCGATAAGTGTCGGCCGTTTGGCGGCCGCGGCCTCTCATGGAGATCCACGCAAGCCTCGTGCCAGATCTGTTTTCCGCCTGGGCCGCCCTGCTGCCCCTACTTCGCTGTTCAACCGAGCCGGAGCAGTTGCTGGGTGGCCGCGTCGTTCTCCTCCGCGGTCTTCATCAGTCGCACCTGGATCTCGAAGTTGCGGGCCATACCGATGAGCTCGGCCATGGCGCCGACGGTGCTCACGTTGCTCGATTCCAGAGCCTGCGGCTTGAGCCTTACTGCGGCGTCCGGCTTGGCCTGCCCCGGTATCCGAGCGCGGAACAGGCCGTCGAGGCTCTTTTGCAACACGTCATCCGGGGCGCTGACCAGACGGATCCGGTCCAGCACCACCAGTCCCGTGGCGCCCTCCCCCACCAGGCGGGCGGAAATCGTCCCGTCCGGCGCGATTTCCAGCGATTCGGCCGGCGGCACCGCGATGGGTCCGTTCTCGCCCAAGACGGGGTGTCCGGCCCCCGTGGTCAGAAGCCCGGCGCTGTTGACCCGCAAGTCTCCCGCCCGCGTATAGGCTTCGCCTCCGTCCGGAGCCTGGACCGCGATCCACCCGCGCCCGTCGATGGCCACGTCCAGCGGGCGGCCGGTGGCCTGGACCGTGCCGGGTGCCAGATCCGCGCCCACCGGCTCGGCCTGTGGAACGACCCGCGCCGGCTGGCCCGGGCCGTACAGCGGCAGACTGCGGATGCGCGTCAGATCCGCCCTGAAGCCCGGCACCGTCGCGTTGGCCAGGTTATTGGTGATCCGGGCCTGGGCCAGGGTCGCGTCCCGCGCCCCGGCCATACCCACATAAACGAGCCGGTCCATCACGCCCTCCCTTCAGCGCGTTCAGCGGATGTTGATGATGGTCTGGGTGACGGCGTCGGCCGTTCGGATGGTCTGGGCGTTGGCCTGGAAGTTGCGCTGGGCCGTGATCAGCTTGACCATCTCTTGGGTCAGTTCCACGTTCGATTCCTCCAATGCTCCGGACTGGACCACGCCCAGCCTTCCCGACCCCGGTGCACCCACCAGTGGTTGACCCGAGGAATAGGTCTCGGCCCAGGCCGTGTCGCCCAGGGGCTGCAACCCCCCCGGATTGGGGAAGTTGGCCAGGGCCACCTGGCCGAGCGCCTTGGACTGGCCGTTGGTGTATCGGCCGAAGATGATTCCCGAACCGTCGATTTCCACACTGGCCAGCTGACCGGTCGCGTATCCGTCCTGGCTGAGCGCGTTGACCGCGAAGGGGCTGCCGAACTGCGTGGTCTCCAGCAGGGACACGTCGAAGTCCTGCACGGCGGCCCCGTTGGGGTTGCCGTCGGTGTCCAGCGGCGTCCAGCCCGTGATGTTGATGAGCGAGGTGGCGGGATCGATGCTGCCGTCGTCGTTGAACGTGAGCGAACCCGCCGGCGTGGCGCCCACGGTGACTCCGTCCACGAGCGCATGCACGTCCCAGGTGTTGGCGCCGGTCTTGACGAAATAGAGACTCAAGCCATGGGCATTGCCCAGGCTGTCGTAGATGGTCAGTGACGTAGCGCTGTTGTAGGTGGCGGGGTCCGGAGGCGGATCCCCGAAATTGTAGGGGCCGGCCCACGGCAAGGTGGGCGGCACCTCGGTGGCGTCGAGGTTCAGCGCACCATCGACGCGCTGGGTGGCCGCCGGTTCGATGTTGGAGAGATCGAGCTTCAGATCCCCGAGCTGGCCCGTGATCTGCCCGTTGCCGTTGGCCAGAAAGCCGGTCAGCCGTTGCTGTTGCGCGTTGACCAGGTAGCCGTCCCGGTCGGTCCTGAACGCTCCGGCCCGCGTGTAGACCACCGTGCCCCCGTCGTTCATCCGGAAGAACCCCTGGCCGTTGATGGCCAGATCCAGGTTGTTGTTGGTGAACGTGACGTTGCCCTGGGTGAACTGCTGGGCCACGTCGGTGAGGTGGACACCGCTGCCGGTGGCGGTCGATGCGGTGCCGAATACACTCGTGGCGTACACGTCGGCGAACTCCGCCCGCGACGACTTGAACCCAATGGTGCCGGCGTTGGAAATATTGTTGCCGATCACCCGCAGGTCGGATGTGGCCGCCGAGATTCCGCTGATGGCGATGTTGAATGGCATGTTTCCCTCCTTGTTCGTTCAGGATCCGTGATCGCTCGCTGGAAGCGGCGCGTCGCGGGTTCGGTCAGGCCGGTCCGGGCGAGCGGATCTCCACCACCTCGTCGAGTCCATACTGCCCCAGGCCAGCCAGATTGAGCATCATTGCGCCGTCTTCGGAAGCCAGCACCACGCTCTCCACCCGCCCCAGGGCATAGGTGGTGAACTGCTGCGTCTCCCCGTCCACGGTGCCTTCGGCCACCACGTGGTAGTAGCCGGGGGGCAGGGGATCCCCGGCATCCGAGAAGCCGTCCCAGGTGAACGGGACCCGCCCGGCCTCGTTGCCGTCCAGCGCCAATTCCCGGACCACCTGCCCGGACATGTCCGAAATCCGCAACGTCAGGTCGCCCACGGACGCCGGCAGTTCCACCGCGCCCTCCAGTCCCTGCCCCTCCTTCAGCACGCCGAACGGGCTCTCCACCAGGACCGAGCGGTCCACCAGTGAGGCCGCCTGCAATGCCCGGTTGGATTGCAACGAGCTGGCCAGTGAAGAGAAGGCGGTCTGCAGCTCGGTCAGCCCCTGAACGGTGCTGAACTGCGCCAACTGACCCAGGAACTCCTTGTTCTGCAGCGGTTGCAGCGGATCCTGGTTCTGGAGCTGTGCGGTCATCAATTCGAGGAAGTCCGCCTGGCCGAGCTCGTCGCGTTTCCGCGATTCGCTCTCGGCCCGCCGGGACAGACCCAGGGCATCCAGTCTGGCTGCGATGGGATCGTCGTTGACCTGCATGGTGCTCACCTCGCTGCCGTTTCGATCGGGTTCACTTGCCCAGCTCCAACGTCTTCAGCAACAGCTGCTTCGAGGTGTTCATCAGCTCGACGTCGGTCTGGTACGCCCGGGATGCCGAGATCAGATCGGCCATCTCCTCCATCAGGTTGACATTGGACACGTAGACATTGCCGTTCTCGTCGGCCAGCGGATGGCCCGGCCGGTACTCGGCCCGCGGCGGCGCGGTGCTTTCCACCACGCCCAGGACGGCCACGCCACCGGCCGGGACGCCGGGCGCCCCCTGCCTGCCGGCGGCGAGGCCGGACACCAGCGTGGCGAAGACCGGATGGCGCGCTTTGTATGCGGCCTGTGGCGATCCGGCCACCGTCTCCGCGTTGGCCAGATTGCTGGCGGTGGTGTTGAGCCGTACCGTCTGGGCGCTGAGCGCGCTGCCGGCAATGCCGAGGATTCGCTCCAAAGACATGATCATTCACCTCGCAGGGCCGTGAGGATGGACTTCACCTTGCCGTCCAGGAACCGCAGCGATGCGTGGTAACGCAACGCATTGTCCAGAAACGCGGCGCGTTCCACCTGCGGCTCCACCGTATTGCCGTCCAAAGCCGGCTGCATGGGCACCCGATAGGCCAGCGGGATCCCGGTCGGCCCGCCGCCGGCCCCCAGGTGCGCCGGATGGGTCACGGTCAGGGACAGACCGGATCGGGCCTCGTCCAGGACACGCGAGAAGTCCACGTCTCGCGCCTTGTACTGGGGCGTGTCCGCATTGGCGATGTTCCGGGCCAGAACCTCCGCGCGCCGGGCACGCAGGGCGAGCATCCGGGGGTGGATACCCAAGGCACTGTCGATGTCCATGGCCATGACTTTCGTCTCCGTCAACCGCGTTTGCGACAAGACCCATGCAATTCGGATGCCAACCCAACACGCAGGACCTGGAAGCCCCACCCCGGGCCGCTGTGGCACTGCACCGCCGTCTGCAATGCCAGGCACCGACACGGGGACACAGGCAACGTCTTGCCGCCCGCCCGAACGAGCAGGCGGTTCTTTGCCGATCCTGCACTGGCATGTTGTTTGCTTGATCTCTTTCGAAAGACACATCGTTGACGCCCAGAACCGCACAGATCCGTCATGAAACCGGCCATTCAGTTCCCCTCGTTCCATTCACTGCGGGCCATCGCGCAGGCAGTGCCCATCCTGACGCTGTTCCTGGCGCACCCCGTTCTATGGACGCCGACGGTGACCGCTGCAGAACGCCCCGTGCAATCCCTGGAGGAAATCCGACAGGTGGTCGAAAGCTATGTGGCGGCGACCGAGGGATTCGCCGACGATCGGCCCGAGATCCGGGTGGGCAGCCTCGACCGGAGACTGCGCCTGACGGCCTGCTCGGTGCCCCTGGAGGCATTTTCCGCATCGCACTCGCCTCGGGGCGACACGCTCACGGTCGGCGTACGCTGCACGGCACCGAAGCCCTGGACCGTCTACGTCTCGGCCCGCGTCCGTCACCGGGGACCGGTGGTGGTCACCACCCGCGCTCTGGCCCGGGGAGCCGTGATCTCGGCCGGTGACCTGCGCGTGACTCGCAAAGACGTCTCGACGACCCCGGGCAGCGCGATCCAGGACCCCGACCGGGCGATCGGCAAGCGCCTGCGGCGGCCGGTGTCCGCCGGAGCAGTACTCACGGAAAACCTGCTCGAAGAGGTCCCGCTGATCCGCCGCGGACAACGAGTGGAACTGGTGGCCGGCAGCGGGATGCTGTCGGTACGAATGACCGGCCGTGCGCTGTCCGACGGCGCGGCCGGCCAGCGGATCCGGGTGCGCAACGTCAAGAGCCGGAAAGTGGTGGAAGGGGTCGTGGACCCCGCGGGTTTCGTGCGCACCGACTGAGGACGTGACGCACGCCGAACGACCCTGGGGCGCTCGGGCCCTCTGGGTGCACAACGGATTGATCCACAGGCCGCTAAAGATTTTTCGGTATCGGCCGATACACTGAACGGCAGAAGCGGAGAACGAGCCCATGAGCAACACGATCAAAGGCCTCACCCATGCCGGCACCGCGCCTGCGAAGCCGGCGACCGGCCGTACCGGCGTGACCGGCCGGAGCCAGCCCGTCGGGACCGGATCCAATGGGGATCAGGTGACACTCACCGACACCGCCCGCACGCTGCAGGCGGCGGAACAGAGAGCGGCGCAGGCCTCGGGGGTCGACGAACGACGCGTGGCCGAGCTACGGGCCGCGTTGGCGGACGGAAGCTATCAGGTGGACTCCCGGCGGGTGGCCCGCAAGCTCGTCGGCTTCGAACAACGCCTGTTCGCCGTCAAATGAACGGGCAGACTTCTCCCGCCGCGCTGCTCGAGGAACTCCAGGCGCGGGTCACGGACCTGCAACGGCTGTTGGAGGCCGAACACGAGGCCCTCTCCCGACATGACCCCGAGCACCTGGAAACCGTGGTCCGGGACAAGGAACGGGTCGTTGACGCCGTCAACGCTTTGACACGTGAGCTGGAGGACCACACCCGGATCGGCGGAGATGGCCGGCCGCCGGACCCTACGGACCCGGCGTGGGATCGGTTGCGCACCCTGCTTCGTGGTTGCGAGCGGGACAACCAGCGCAACGCGCTGCTGGTGCGGCAGTTGCAGTGGAGTACCCACCAGGCACTGGAGGTGCTCGGCCGCGTGCCGGGTGACGCCGCCACCTATCGCGCCTCCGGAGGATTGCAGGGCACCGAAAAACGCCGCGATCTCGGCCGGGCCTGACCATGAGGACCTCCCGCTCCGCAGAGGCCGGTCACTTTCATTCAACCCGAGTCACCCAAAGTTCGTCGAGTCGCAGGCGTTCCTTGAGCCGCCGGCCCTCGCGCAGGGCGGTTTCCCGGTCCGGATATCCGTCCACGAACAGGCGATACAGTTTTCTGCCACCCTTCTCGAAGGCCTCCATCCGTACGTCGAGCCCCTGGGCCGCATAGCGCTCACGATAGGCCCGGGCCCGCCCCTCCCCAGCCACGGTGATCAGATTCACCGCCCAGTTCTCCCGGGACGCCGGCGCGCCACTCGCCGCGGCCGTCTCGTGGGTCTCGGCCCCCGTATGATCCGCTCGGGTCCCTCCGGCCGCCTGCGCAGGCCCGCCCCCCTCCTGGGTATCGTCCGCCGGATCGGGCAGGCGCCTGCGCAGTTCCTCCAGCTCCGAGCGCAGCGCCTCCCAGCGCCGCTGGGGTACGACCGCGGCATCCAGGGCGTCCATGCGCCGGCCCTGTTCCCGGACGAGACCTTCCATACGATCCAGGCGTGCCCGCAGAGAGGCCAGCTGCACGGCACCGGCGCCGCCGTCCACCTGGCGACGCAGCGCATGGACCTCTGCGTCGAGACGACGCAACCCGTCCATCGTCCACAGGGTTTCGACCACCAACGCCGCCGCCAGGCAGACCACCAGGACCCAGAGCAGCGCCACGCCCAACCGACGGGGTCGTTCCCCCTGCGAAGCACGGGCCGCAGCCGCCTCTGGCGGTGATGCCGGGGCCGCCGACGGTGACCCGTCCGCCTCCACGGAGGCTTCCCGCAGCAGCCGTACCCCCTCCGCCTCGCCGGGCGGTCCCTCGTGCAGCCCTTCGAGATCGGCGGGTCCATCGTCCCGGATGAGGCCCAGCACCGAACTCGCCGTGGCCGGAAGTTCCGTATCGGCGTCCAGCCGTTCGCCGTCCCGACCCCGTTTCGTCGCCATGCACCCTCCAGATCAACCGCCAGCTCCAGAGTATAACCGGCCGCATGGCGGACCGCCGCGCAAGGGTTCGACACCACGCCGGGTCGGCGTGAAACGGGCGGAGACGGGGCCACCTGCCTTATCGACCGCCTGCCCCGCAGGCGCGCTTGCGCAGCCGTTCGGCATCGCGATGGAGCACGTGCTGCGCGATGAGATCCCGGTCTTCCTCCTGGATGCATTCATAGCGCACCCCGACACGGTAGGCGGGCGACGGACCGGGGGCCGGCTTGCAGTAGACGACCCGCCCATAGGCCTGGATGCCCACCAGCGACGGCAACAGCAGCAGCTGCAGTTCCAGTAACGCACCGCGCTCGATGGGGATGTCCGTGCCGAACGCGATCCCTCCGGCACTGATGTCCACTTCCACCGGTTCGGAACGGAGTGCGTCCAGTTCCTGACGGGTGATGTATTCGGCGAGAATGCCCAGCTTCTGGTCGAGCAGACAGAGGTAACGGGCCACGGCCGGAGACGTGGATTCGATCTGCTTGAGCGCCGGGATCATGCGCTGGTCGAGAGCCAGGAACCGCGCCTTGATCGAGAAGGCGTTGGGCAGGCTGTCACCGACGCGCCCGGCGAGTTGCTCACAGGTCGATTCCGCAAGGCGCCGGTATTGCAGGACCACTTCATCCTTGATCCGGTAGTGTTCCCGTCGTTCGGTCGTCTGCTTCACCATGATGGGTTCATCCCCTGTCGATCGGGTTCATGGCTTGTCGCCGTCGGCGGCCGACTCGGCGCTCGCCAAGAGGGCCCGCGTGATTTCCTCATCCCGCCCATAGACCACGGCGATCTCCACGCGGCGGTTTTTCGCGCGTCCCTCGGGCGTGGCGTTGTCGGCGCGCGGCCGCGTGTCGGCGTAGCCCTCGATGCGGAAATGTTCCGGGGGCAGACCGCCATCGGCCGTCAGAAAATGCACCACGGAAGCCGCGCGGGCCGCCGACAGATCCCAATTGGAACGGAAGCGGCCGGTGGCGATCGGACGGTCGTCGGTGTGGCCCGAGACCACGATCATGTCCCCACCGCCCGTCTCCTCCAATGCCTCCCGGACGCGTTGCAGGACCGGAATGAACGCGGGCATGAGCTCGGCCCGCCCGGACTCGAACACGCCCTGTTCGCGAATCCTCAGGATGATCTTGCGCTCTTCGGCGTCGATCTCCACTTCGCCCTCCCGGATCTCGCGTGCCAACTTCTTCTGCAAAACGATCTTGTCGCGTTTCATGCGCTCCTTCAGTAACTTGAGGTAGTCCTGAATGCGCAGGTTCTTGCGCAGATCGTCGATGGTGAACTGCCGCACCGCGTTGATGAGCGTCGGATCGGGCCGGCCGGGCGAGAACTCGCGCGCGATGATGTTCACGCCCTTGGGCGGTTCCTTGACTCGGACGACCTTCTGGATACCGAATGCCTCGCGCATGGAGCCGGCGATCCGCTTGTATTTCTGCTTGTCCAATTCCGAAAACGAAAACAGCAACACGAAGAAGGCGAGCAGCAGCGACATCAGGTCGGCGAAGGTCATCACCCAGCCGGGTGAGGGATCGGGGCATTTCTTGCAGTTGGATTCTTCCACGTTGCCTCTCCCCCGGCTTCAGGCCGCCTCCGCGGGCGCCGCACGCTCGGCGTCCGGCAGATAACTCTTGAGCAGCTCTTCCATCACACGCGGGTTCAACCCGTCCTGGATCGCGCGGATACTCTCGAGAATCAGCGACTTGTTGATGCTCTCCTCGCGACTGCGATGGGCCAGCTTGTCGGCGATGGGCAATGCGAGGGCGTTGGCGATCACGGCGCCGTACAAAGTGGTCAGCAACGCCACGGCCATGGCCGGACCGATGGCCTTCGGATCGTCCATGTTGGCCATCATCTGCACCAGGCCGATGAGCGTGCCGATCATGCCCATGGCGGGTGCGGCGTCGCCGATGGCCTTGAAGATGCTCAGCCCCTCCTCGTTGCGCTCGATGGACAGATTGATGTCCTTGGTGAGCATGCGCTGCACGAGTTCCGGCGGATGACCGTCGACGACCAGCTGGACCCCTTTTTTGAGGAACGCGTTCCTGATCTCTACCTGCTCCAGGCCGAGGATGCCTTCCTTGCGCGCGATATTGGCCAGTTCGATGCTCTGCGCGATCAACTCGTCGGGCTTCTCCGATTTGTAGATGAATGCCTTGGCGGCCACCTTGAAAGCGCCCAGGGTGTGAGAGAGGGGAAACTTCATGAGGGTGACGGCGAGGCTGCCGCCCACCACGATGATGAGCCCGGGGACGTTCACGAAGACCGCGGCGCTTCCCCCCATCACAATGGAGACGACGATGGCCCCCAAGGCGCCGATCAGTCCAAGCAGGGTGGCAAGATCCATCTCTGTTTCCCCCTCCGCGCAAATGAGAAAGGCCGATGATCGTGGCTGTCTCGGTTATCGGACATCGGCATGGGGGCTTTAGCGCGCCGGCCGGGCCGGTTTGCGGCATGGGACCCCGCCACCGGCCCTGCACGGGGGCTATGTGCTTGAAGCACAAGCCCATCGCGCCGGCAAGGCATTCGGCGCACGGGCGCCGGGACCCCGACGGACGGAAGGAATCCGGCGACCTGCGGATCGCGGCAACGATGGGACCCGGTGCGGAGGCCCGCGTATCCCCCGCGGGGAATGGCGTCGCCGAACGGACAACATTAGCCTTTGCTGATCGTCAGCGCCACGCGAGCGGCCATGCAAGACCCCACCGAGATTTCCGACAAGGCCCGCGGACACACCGAGGTCAAACACACCACTTGCTACATGTGTGCCTGTCGTTGCGGGATCCGCGTGACCCTGCGCGACGGGGTGGTGCGCTATATCGAGGGCAACCCCGACCATCCCCTGAACCAGGGGGTGATCTGCGCCAAGGGGGCCTCAGGGATCATGAAACAGTATTCGCCCGCGCGGCTCACCCGGCCGCTCAAGCGCAAACCGGGCGCCGAACGCGGCGAGGGCCGGTTCGAGGCCATCTCCTGGGAGGAGGCCTTCGACCTGCTCGCCGAACGGCTGGGGCGCATCCGCGCCGAGGACCCACGTCGCTTCGCTCTGTTCACCGGGCGCGACCAGATGCAGGCCCTCACCGGGCTGTTCGCCAAGCAATTCGGCACGCCCAACTACGCCGCCCACGGCGGCTTCTGCTCGGTGAACATGGCCGCCGGGCTCATCTACACCATCGGGGGCTCGTTCTGGGAGTTCGGCGGGCCGGATCTGGACCGCGCCAAGCTGTTTTTCATGATCGGCACCGCGGAGGACCACCACTCCAACCCGCTCAAGATCGCCATCTCGCGCTTCAAGCGCGACGGCGGCCGGTTCGTGGCCATCAACCCGGTGCGCACGGGCTATGCGGCCATCGCCGATGAGTGGGTGCCCATCCGACCGGGAACCGACGGGGCCTTCCTGCTGGCGGTGATCCATGAGCTGATCCACACCGGGCTGTACGACCGCGAGTTCCTGATCCGCTACACCAATGCCCCCGAGCTGGTGAACCAGGATCCGGACAGCGACGAGTTCGGGATGTTCGTGCGCTTCGAGGTGCCGCCCGAGGAGGGCTGTTTCGACCCGCAGAACAAGCTCTGGTGGGATCCGGCCGTGGATCGACCCGTGTCCACGCACACCCCCGGCGTGGACCCGCGCCTGCTGGGCGCGTTTCGCCTGCCCGACGGCACCCCGGTCAAGACCGCCTTCCAGCTCCTCATGGAGCGGGTCGAGCCCTACACCCCGCAATGGGCCGAGGGCGTCACCGGGGTGCCGGCGGCCACTATCCGCCGCCTGGCCTACGAGATGGGAGTCACCGCACGCGACCAGAAGATCGAGCTGCCCATCCCTTGGACCGACGTCTGGGACCACGACCACGAATCGGTGGTGGGCTCGCCGGTGGCCTTCCATGCCATGCGCGGGCTCGCGGCCCATTCCAACGGTTTTCACACCATCCGGGCGCTGGGCATCCTCATGACCCTGCTGGGCACCATCGACACCCCCGGCGGCTTCCGCCACAAGGCGCCGTTCCCGCGCCCCATCCCACCCTGCGCCAAGCCGCCCAAAGGCCCCGGCGACGTGCGTCCGGGCGAGGTGCTGGGTGGCATGCCGCTCGGCTGGCCGGCCGATCCCGACGACCTGTTCGTGGACGAACAAGGCCGCCCGGTGCGTATCGACAAGGCCTTTTCCTGGGAATACCCCCTGGCCGTGCACGGCCTCATGCACAACGTCATCACCAATGCCTGGAAGGGCGACCCCTATCCCATCGACACCCTGATGCTGTTCATGGCCAACATGGCCTGGAACTCGTCCATGAACACCACCGAGGTGCGGCGCATGCTCACCGACAAGGACGAGAACGGCCGCTACAAGATTCCCTTTGTGGTGGTGGCCGACGCCTTCGAGTCCGAGACGGTGGCCTTCGCCGACCTGGTGCTGCCCGACACCACCTATCTCGAGCGCCACGACGTCATGTCCATGCTCGACCGGCCCATCTCCGAGTACGACGGGCCGGTGGATTCGGTGCGCATCCCCGTGCTGCCGCCCAAAGGCGAGTGCAAGCCTTTCCAGGAGGTGCTCATCGAGCTGGGCGCGCGCCTGGGACTGCCCGCCTTCGTCAACGAGGACGGCAGCCGCAAATACAAAGACTATCCCGACTTCGTCGTGCGCTACGAGACCGCCCCGGGTTCGGGCATCGGTTTCCTGGCCGGTTGGCGAGGCAAGAACGGCGACCGTTTCATGGTGGGCGAGCCCAACCCCCGCCAGTGGGAGAGGTATGAACAGAACGGCGGCTTTTTCCACTATGCACTGCCTCGCTCCTTTCAGTACATGCGCAACTGGAACAAGGGCTATCTCACCTGGGCGCGGGCCAACGGACTGACCCGCTATGCCGAGCCCATCAACTGCCACATCTATTCCGAGATCCTGCAGAAGTTCCGGCTCGCCGCCCAAGGCAAGGGCATCACCCGCAAGCCGCCCGAGGCCCTGCGCGAACGGGTCGAATACTTCTTCGATCCCCTTCCCTTCTGGCACGAGCCCCTGGAGAGCCTCTACACCGACCCCAAGCGCTATCCCCTGCGCGCCGTCACCCAGCGACCCATGCCCATGTACCACTCCTGGGACAGCCAGAACGCCTGGCTGCGCCAGATCCACACCCACAACCACCTGTTCATGCATCCGAGCGTGGGCAGGGCCGGCGCTTTCGACGACGGCGACTGGGTCTGGGTGGAATCGCCCTGGGGCAAAGTACGTTGCATGGCCCGGTTCACCGAGGCCGTGGAGCCCGGCACGGTCTGGACCTGGAATGCCATCGGCAAGGGGGCCGGGGCCTGGGCGTTGCACCCCAAGGCCAACGAGTCACAGAAGGGTTTCCTCCTCAACCACCTCATCACCGAGGAGCTGCCCGAGGACCCCAACGGACTGCGTGCGTCCAACTCCGACCCGGTGACCGGCCAGGCCGGCTGGTACGACGTGCGCGTGCGCGTCTACAAGGCGGCCGAGGGCGAGCCCCGGGCCACCGAACCGCAGTTCCCGCCCATGAAGCGCCTGCCCGGCATGGACAAGGCGCCGCGCCGGTGGCTGGCCTTCGTGGCGGGGCTCAAGGGCCGTTGAGGGCCGTGCCGCGAGGCGACCCCGAAAAACACGCCTTTGGAGACGACATGTCCTCACCGACGCCATGTCCTTCTCTTCCACATCGCCGCGCCTTGGCGCCGAACGAACGAGAGCCCATGCCATGACCCAGCTTGCACTCGTCATCGACCTGAATGTCTGCGTGGGCTGCCATGCCTGCGTGACCTCCTGCAAGGAATGGAACACCTCCGGCTGGGCGGGACCCCTCGCCGACTTCAACCCCTACGGGCCGGATCCCCACGGCACCTTTTTCAACCGCGTGCAGACCTTCGAGGTGGGCGAGTATCCCAACACCATGGTGGTGCATTTCCCGAAGAGCTGCCTGCACTGCGAGGAACCACCCTGCGTGCCCGTGTGCCCCACCGGCGCCTCCTACAAGCGCGAGGAGGACGGCATCGTCCTGGTGGACTACGACAAATGCATCGGCTGCAAATACTGCTCCTGGGCCTGTCCCTACGGGGCCCGCGAGCTGGACGAGCACCAGAAGGTGATGAAGAAGTGCACCTTGTGCGTGGACCGCATCTACGACGAGTCCCTGCCCGAGGCCGAGCGTCGGCCCGCCTGTGTGCTCGCCTGCCCGACCAACGCGCGTCTGTTCGGGGACGTGCACGATCCCGACTCGGAGGTCTCGGTGGCCATCCGCGAGCAGGGCGGCTACGCGCTCATGCCCGAATGGGGCACCAAGCCGGCCAACCACTACCTGCCGCGACGGCGCACGGAGCTGCGCATCCGCCCCGACGAGCTCATCCGGGCCGACAACCCGCTCAAGAAGGAGGGCGTACCGCCCAAACCGCCCAAAGACCAGCCCACCCTGGACGAGACCACGAGTTGGTGACCAGGCCTAGCATCCCGGGAGTCCGAAATCACCATGCATCCCGCCTTCTCCGTCATCCTGCTCACCACCCTGATCGGCGTCGGCCAGGGCCTGTTCCTGGCCATCTATACGAGCCAGCTCTACGCCCTGGCCCGGCTCCTGCCCATGCCGGACCACCAGCGCTTTTTCGCCCTGGGCAGCGCGGTGGCCGTAGGCTTCCTGGTGCTCGGGTTGTTCGCCTCGTTCTTCCACCTGGGCCGGCCGGAACGGGCCTGGCGATCGGCGGCGCGCTGGCGCACCTCGTGGCTGTCGCGGGAGGTGATCCTGCTGCCCTTGGTCGTGATGCTGGTGGCGGCCTATGGCCTGATCCACGGGCTCGGATGGACGCGGCCGCTGTTCGTGATTCGCGGGGCGCTGCCGGTGGATGCCTCACTCCTGGTGGGTGCGCTGGCCACGGTGGCGGTCTTCGCGTTGTTCGTGGCCACCGGGATGATCTACGCCTCCATTCGCTTCCTGCGCGAATGGGCCAGCCCCCTGACCGTGTTCAACTTCATCCTGCTGGGCGGCGCCTCGGGTTTCACCCTGGCGGCGGCCTTCTCGGCCTGGGTGGGCAGCGGACCGACCCGCTTCTACGGCACTTGGGCGGTGATTCTCACGGTGGCTGGGGCGGTGACCCGGCTGGCCTCGCTCTACCGCAACGCGCGCCTGGCGCCCAAGTCCACCCTGCAATCGGCCATCGGCGTGCGCCATCCGCGCATCCGGCAGATCACCCAGGGTGCCATGGGCCGTACCTTCAACAATCGCGAATTCTTCCATGGCGCCTCGCCCCGGACCATAGCGGCGGTACGGTGGTTTTTTCTGCTCGCAGTTTTCGCAATCCCGGTGGCCCTGCTGGCCACGGCCTACGTGCTTTCCTCGGTCTGGATCCCGGCTGCCGCCTTCGCGGTGCAATACGCCGGGCTGGTCGCCGAGCGCTGGTATTTCTTCGCCGACGCGCGGCACCCGCAGAACCTCTACTATCAGCAAGTGGCCTGAGGCTCAGGGCGTCCAGCGCCGCAGACTCCAGCGCCGCACCGCAACGGGCGTGGCCAGGGCGGCCTTGTAGCCGGGCCGGGGCTCGAAGTCATGGATCCGCCAGAGCGCGTCGAGCGGAGGCGCGATCCGGGCGGGCCGCCCAGGGGTCAGCGATACGCTGAAACGCCGCGCATCGCGGAACAGGCTGCCGCCCCAGGCCTTGATCAACGCCTCCTTGCGTGTCCAGCCATTGAAGAACGCCTCCTCCCTTTGCCCGACGGGGACGGCCGCCAGCTCGCGCCGCTCGGCGCGCGAGAAGACCTGGCGGGCCAGGGCTTCGGGTTCGAGCCCGCGATGTTGGTATTCCACGTCCACACCCAAAGGCCCCGCGCAGCCCACCGCGAGCAGGGCGAGATCGCGGGAGTGGCTGAGGTTGAAATGCAGCGTCGCGCCACGCAGACGGGGTTTCCCGCCGCGCTCGTAGGCAAAGGCGAGCGCGGCCGGCTCCCAGTCCAGGGCCTGGGCCAGAATGTCGCGCAGGGCGCCGTGGGCCACGACGAAACGTCGATACGCGCCGGGCACGCCGCTGCGGCGTTCGGCGCGGCGGCGCTCCGCGGCATCCAGCCAGGCGGCGCAGCGCCGCACGACGCAAGGCGCCACCGCCAGGTCGATCAGCCAGACCGTGACGCAGTCCTCGCCGCCCATCTCCGCACCCGGTGCCGTTACCGCCGCTTCTTTTTCACGTGCCGCAGGAGCCTCTCGCGCTTGCGCCGCTGGCGCGGCGTGAGCTTGTTGCGGCGCCCGGCGAAGGGGTTTTCCCCGGCCTTGAACTCCAACCGGATGGGCGTCCCGAGCAGTCCGTAAGTGTTGCGCAGGGTGTTGACGAGGTAACGCCGGTAGGACGCCGGCAGTCGCGTGACCTGCGTGCCGTGCACCACGATCGTGGGTGGGTTCGTGCCCACTTGGTGTGCATAGCGCAGCTTGATGCGGCGGCCGCGGGACATGGGCGGTTGGTGGGCGGCCACCGCCTGTTCCAGCAGGCGGTTGAGTTCTGGGGTGGGGATCCGTCGATGGGCCGCCGCATGGGCCCGCTCGACGGCCGGCAGGACGAGCCCCACCCCGGTCCCGTGCAAGGCCGAAATCTCGATCCGCTCGACGAAGTCGAGAAAACCCAGCCGACGTTCCAGCCCCGCACGCACGCGGGCCTTCTGTTCCCGGCTCAGTCCGTCCCACTTGTTGACCACGAGCACCACCGCACGCCCCATCTCGAGCACCAGACCGAGCAGCGAGGCGTCCTGCTCCGTGACCCCCTCCCGGGCGTCCAGCACCATGACCACCACATGGGCCCGTTCGGCCGCCTGCAGGCTCTTGATGACGCTGAATTTCTCCACCGCCTCGCGGACCTTCGCACGGCGCCGCACACCGGCGGTGTCGATGAGCACGAAACGCCGCCCCTCGCGCTCGAAGGGGACTTCCACCGTGTCGCGGGTGGTTCCGGGCAGGTCCAGAGTGACCAGGCGCTCCTCGCCGAGGAGCCGGTTGATGAGCGTGGACTTGCCCACGTTCGGCCGACCGAGAAAGGCGATCCGGATCCCGGCCTCCGTGTCCGCCGGCGCGACCGGCGCGGTGCGGCGCACGGTCTCCGGGAGCCGCCCCCACACCGCCTCCACGAGCTTCAGCACACCTCGGCCGTGGGCGGCGGAGATGGGCACCAGCGGCTCGACGCCCAGCCGATAGAACTCACCGACCGCCTGGTCGGGATCCAGCCCGTCGGTTTTGTTGACGGCGACGATCACGGGCTTGCCCGACTCGCGCAGCCACTGGGCGATCTCTTCGTCCCGGGCCGTGAGCCCCTCGCGGGCATCGACCAGGAACACCACGGCGTCCGCCTCGGCGAGCGCGCGCGCCGTTTGGCGTGCCATGCGCTCGTCCAAGTCCTCGAGCTCCAGCCCGAGCCCGCCCGTGTCCACCACCAGATAGGGATGCTCACCCACCCGGCCGGTGCCGTATTTGCGGTCCCGCGTCAGGCCGGGCCAGTCGGCCACGAGCGCGTCCCGACTACGGGTGAGGACATTGAAGAGGGTGGATTTGCCGACGTTGGGGCGGCCCACCAGCGCGATGACCGGCGTCATGGAATGCGGTTCGTCATGCCACCGTACGCGGGTGCGACGCGCGGATCCGCCACGCCCGCCAACACCGTGCCCTTCATTGCGCCGACCCGCCGGTTTCCACCGGTTCCACCGCAGCGACCACCCCGCCCTTGCCTTGCACGTAGATGCGATTGTCCACGACCCGCGGGGGACTGAGCAGCCCTTCGTCGTCGATTTGCACCCGCGCCACGAAGTGACCGTCGGTCACGTCCATCCAGTGCAGCCAGCCCTCGAAATCGCCCACCACGACATACTCGCCCAGCACGGCGGGCGCGGTGAGCCTGCGATACTTGAGTGCGTCCTGCCGCCAGAGCGAAGCTCCGGTATCGCGGTCCAGACCCCAGATCCGGTCCTGATCGTCGGCCACGTACACCCATGAACCGTCCACGTCCAGTCCGTTGTGGGAACCGATCTCGCGGGCCCAGAACGGGCGGCCATCGACCAGGTTCAGCGCCACCACCCGTCCGTGATAGGCCGCCGCGTAGACCACGCCGTCCCGAACCCGGATCTGCCCGTCCACGTCCACCAGGCGCTCGACCTCCGAACGCCCCTCAGGGATGGCCACCGTGGCCTGCCAGAGCTTGACGCCCTCGACCAGGGAGAACGCGGCCAGCTTGCCGTCGTCGAACCCGACGACCACGCGGTCCGCGGCGATTTCCGGTCGGCTCTGTCCACGCAGCGACAGCGCCGGCGGCGCACGCCGGGTGCTCCAACGCGCCTCACCGCTCACCGCGTCCATGGCCCACACCCAGCCGTCGTTGGTGCGCGCCACCAGGGTCTCGGCCACCTCGGGCGAGAGGGCCATGACCTCGCTGGTCAATGTGCGTCGCCAGCGTTCCCGGCCGGTTTCCGGATCCAGGGCGATCACCTCGCCCTCGCTGGTGCCCACCGCCACCACGTCTTCGCCACCGTTCACTCCGGCGTTGACGAGAACCTTCAGATCCACCTCCCAGCGCCGCGCCCCGGAGCCCGCGTCCAGCGCCGCCACCTTCCCCTTCGCTCCAGCGGCATACACCGTCTTCCCCAGAACGAAGGGAGAAAGCTTGGTGTAGTCCCCGTCGACCCCCTTGCCCACGGTCTGGCGCCACAGCACGCGCAGCCGCAGCGTTTCGCTGATCTCGGGCAGTTCCGACGGGGGATTGACGTTGCTTTCGCTACCGAACAGGCCCGTCACACGCTCCCAGAGGGAGCAGCCCGAGAGCATGCCCGCCACCATCATGGCGGCCACCAGCCGCACCCCCCGCCGTGGCGGGAGCGCACCGCAGAGCAACCGCAGCGCCCGCATCAGTCCGTGGCCACCTGCGGCGGATCGCCCAGGTCGTCGCGCTTCCATTGCAGATACGAACCCGCGCGGCCCGAGGCGGCCAGGGCCCGGTCATAGGCCTTCCGCGCACCGTCGACGTCCCCTTTGGCCCGCAGCGCGTCGCCGCGGGCCTCCTCGGCCAGGGCCGTGTAGGCCTCGGGCAGCCCGGTCAGCAGCGTGAGGGCCTCGTCGGGGCGTCCCTGGGTCGTGCGAACGCGGGCGAGACGCAGCCGGGCGACCTGCCGGGCCGTCTCCTGCCGTGCGTTGTCCAGCACCCACTGGAGCTCGGTGGCGGCCGCGTCCAAGCGGTCCCGCGCAGCCTCCAGGCGGGCCAGCGCCAGCGCCGCGATGGCCGCATAGGGCGTGGAACCATAGTCCACCTTGAGCAATCCGGCCTCGCGCTCGGCCGACTCCAGATTCCCCGACTCGAGCGCCGTGGCGACGCGGGCATAGTGGTCGGAGGCCTCCCGCGCGATCTTCTCCTTCCAGTACGCCCAGCCCCGCCAGCCCACGAGCAGTGCAATGCCCAACACCGCCCCCAGGATGATGGAGGTGCCGTTCTCCGCCCACCACTTGCGGATGGCCTCGACGCGTTGTTCCTCGGTTTCGTATTCGGTCATCGATGGTTCTCCTGCCTGCGCGCCGCCACCTGGGCCGCCAGCTGGGCCACGAGCGCCGGTTCGTCCACACGGACCTGCTCGCCGCCGGCCCGCAGCGGCTTGAGTGTCACCCTGTGGGTCTGTGCCTCTTCCTCGCCGATCACCAGGGCCAGCGCGGCGCCGCTGCGGTCGGCCCGCTTGAACTGGGCCTTGAACCCGCCGCCCCCACAGTTGGCCACCAAGCGCAGCCCGGGCACGGCGTCGCGGAGGCGCTCGGCCAGGGCGGGGGCTACGCGTTCGGCCGCCTCCCCCACCGCGACCAGATAGGCATCGGGCGCCGCGAGCCGGCCGGCATCCCAATGTGGCAACAGCTCGGCCACGCGCTCCAGACCGATCGCAAACCCCGCCGCCGGCGTGGGCCGGCCGCCCAGCTGCTCCACCAAGCCATCGTAGCGTCCCCCGGCGCAGACCGTGCCCTGGGCGCCGAGCCGGTCGGTGACCCATTCGAACACGGTGCGGTTGTAGTAATCGAGCCCGCGCACCAGCCGTGAGTTTTCCACATAGGCCACCCCCGCTTCCTCCAGCCGCGCCTTGAGGCCCTCGTAATGGGTCCGCGCCGGCTCCGACAAGTATTCCTGGACCCGGGGGGCGCCCTCGATGAGTTCGCGCATCGCCGGATTCTTGCTGTCCAGGATGCGCAGCGGATTGGTGTGAAGGCGTCGCAGGGCGTCCTCGTCGAGCGCGTCCCGATGCCGCTCGAAGTAGGCCACCAGCCGGTCGCGGTAGGCCCGGCGGTCGGCGGGGTCGCCCAGGGTGTTGAGTTCCAGACGCAACCCCTCCACACCCAGCGCGCGCCAGATCCGCGCGCACATCAGGATCTGCTCGGCGTCCAGATCCGGGCCGGTCATCCCAAAGGCTTCCACGCCCACCTGATGGAACTGACGGTATCGGCCCTTTTGCGGACGTTCGTGGCGGAACATCGGGCCGGCATACCAGAGCCGTTGCTGGCGGTTGTGCAGGATGCCGTGCTGGATTCCGGCCCGCACGCAGCCCGCGGTCCCCTCGGGCCGCAGGCTGAGGCTGTCACCGTTGCGGTCCTCGAAGGTGTACATCTCCTTCTCGACGATGTCGGTGACCTCGCCGATGGAACGTGCGAACAGCTCGGTGTGCTCGACCAGGGGCAGACGGATCTCCTGGTAGCCATAGGCCTCCAGGGCGCCCACGATCCTGCGTTCCATCTCCCGCCAGCGGGCCGTCTCCGGCGGCAGAATATCGTGCATGCCACGTACGGATTGCAGCTTGCTCACCGCTCGGCCCCCGTGGATTCGTCCGGATCCAGCGTGAAACGGGCCGTCTTGTCTTGGCGCACGTAACGGCTCACGTCCACGGGCCTTCCGTCGTAGAGGAGTTCGACACCATCGGCGAATCCGAGCCGGATGCGAAAGGGCGGTTTGCCCTCCACCGTCTTCACCTGACCCGGCTTGTACAGGTCGAACAACAGACGTTTCCCTTCTGAATCATAGACTTCAGTCCATGACTGCGCTTTGAATCTCAGAACGAGACGATGCCCTTCGGAGGGAGCGGGGGGTGGCGCCGGGGCAGGTTCCGCCCCCTGCGGGGACGCGGTGTCTCTCCCTCCTGCGGCCGGGCCCGTTTCCATGCCCGTCCCGGCGCCACCAATGCCCTGCCCTGCGGCGGCTACCGCCGCCTGCGGCGCGGGCTCGGGTGTGCGCGCCGCAGCCGGCTCCACCGGCCCTCCGCTCGCCTCGGAATCGGGCGCGGAGGAGACCGGCTCCCGGGGCGCCGACGGCACGACCGGCGCGGCTTCGGCCGCTTCCCTCGACGGCCCGTCCGCTTCCCCGCCGTCGGGCCACACGGTAGCGCGGCGGTCGCCCGCCGGCGCCGGGGCGGAAAGCAGCGGCAAGCGCCCTTTCTGCCACCACCACAGGCCGGCGGCGGCCGCCATCGCGGCCAGCAACACCATCAGGATCCAGCGCGCCCGTCGGGCGCCCTGGCGTTGCCCGCTTCGGGTGTCCAGGCCGGCAGTGCCGCTGGCCGGTGTCTGTTCACCCAACCACGATTTGTAGGCCGCCACGTAGGGTTCCGGGTCCAGATCCAGCATCCGCGCGAAGGCCCGCACATAACCCAGCACATAGGCGTTCTCCGGCAGCCGGCCCCGATCGCACTCCTCCAGTGCACGCAGGGTCGTCACCGGCAGGCGCAGACGGCGTGCCATCTCCTCGATGGGGATGTCGTGCTCTTCGCGCGCCTGGGTGAGCATCTCGCCCGGTCCCAGTCCCTGGGGATCGGCGCGCAGCTGTGCGACCTCGGTGGAATCGCTCATCGCTGGAGTACTTCCTGCGCCTGCGGGGAATCCGGAAACCGTTTGATCAGGATACCCCCGTAGCGCCTGGCCGCCGGCAGGTCTCCCCGCGCCTTGGCCAGCCGGTAGCCCAGCAGCAGCGACTGCGCGGTGGGCCGCGCCACGGCCTCGTAACGGTTCATGGTTTTCTCCGCCTCCGCGATCCTGCCCTGGCGCAGATAGAGCGCCACGAGCCGCAGCAAAGCCTGGCCGAACTTCGGATCGTGTTCCACGGCGGCCAGGTAATACCGCTCGGCGGCGGTCGGGTCCGGAATCTTCTCGGCGCAGACACCGGCATTGGTGTAGGCCGCCGCGATCCCGTCGTAGAGTGGATCCTTCGCCGCGCGCAAAAACTGCTCCACCGCCGCCCGGTGCCGCCCCCGGTCACACAGGAAGATGCCATAGTTGTTGTGCGCGCGGGGATCGTCGGGGTCCAGCTCGAGGGCGCGCTTGAAATGATGCTCGGCCGCCTCGTAGTTCTTCAATCGCATCTGGAGCAGTGCGAAGGTCCAGTGCGCCTCGGCGAGATCGGGGGCCTGGCGCAACGCCTTGAGCAGTTTCTCGCTGGCCAGTTCCAGGTTGCCCTGGCTCATGTACCCCGCCCCCAGACTCACATTGATGCGGGCCGCCTCGCGCAAGTTCGCTTTGCGCTCGGGTGTGTTGGTGCAGCCGCCGGCGAGCGCCACCGCCACCAGGCCCATGATCACGGCCCGCACGGCGGGCTGCCATGGGTGGCCCCTACCCGGTTCATAGCGTCTGAACATGACACGCCTCCTCGATCCGCACGAAGTGCTGCGCGCGCCGGGCCCGATCCCGCACATGCCCGGCCAGCTGTCCACAGGCGGCGGCGATGTCCCCGCCGCGCGTGCGCCGGGTGATGGTCAGGATGCCCTTGTCCTGAAGGACCCCGGCGAAACGCGCCACCACGGGATCCGGCGAGCGCCGGTAACGCGTGCCCGGAAACGGGTTGAACGGGATCAGGTTCACCTTCGAGGGCAGGCCGGCAAGCAGCCGCGCCAGGCGGCGCGCATGCGACTCCGAATCGTTGATGCCATCCAGCATGACGTATTCGAACGTGATCGAATGTTTGCGGTGCTTGCCTTCCAGGAAACGTCGGCAGGCCGCCATGAGCTCGGCGATCGGATACTTGCGGTTGAGCGGCACGAGGCGGTCGCGCAGCGCGTCGTCCGGCGCGTGCAACGAGACGGCCAGACTCACGTCCAGCGCCTCGCGCAGGCGGTCCATGGCGGGCACCACGCCGGCGGTGCTCAGCGTCACCCGCCGCTTCCCGAATCCGTAGGCGTCGTCGTCCATGAGCAGGCGCAGCGCAGCGACGACATTGCGGAAGTTGAGCAGCGGTTCCCCCATGCCCATGAGCACCACGTTGGTGATCGCCTCGCGTGGCAGGCCCGCCTCCGACAGGGCGTTGCGCGCCAGCCAGACCTGGGCGACGATCTCCGAGGCGGTCAGGTTGCGGTTGAAGCCCTGACGCGCCGTCGCGCAGAAGGTACAGTCCAGGGCGCACCCCACCTGCGAGGAGATGCACAAGGTCCCGCGCCGCTCTTCCGGAATGAACACGGTCTCGACCACATTGTCCGCATCCACCCGCAACGCCCATTTTCGGGTGCCATCGGCCGAGACCTGCCCGCCGACCAGCCGCGGGAAGCGGAGCTCCGCCTCGGCGGCGAGCCGCCCGCGCAGCGCCTTCGACAGATCCGTCATCTGCGAGAAGTCCGTCACGCCGCGGGCGTGGATCCACTTGATCAGCTGGCGGGCACGGAAGGGCTTCTCCCCCCGCGCCTCGAACCAGGCGGCCAGCGGCTCACGCGGCAGGCCGAGCAGATCGGTCTTCTCGCCGGCGTGCGTCATCGCGTCCGGGGACAGAGCTCGATCTCGCTGAAGAAAAAGGCGATCTCGGCGCGCGCGGTGTCCGGGCCGTCGGAGCCGTGCACGGCGTTCTCGTCCACGGTCTCGGCGAAATCCGCCCGGATCGTCCCCGGCGCGGCCTCCTGGGGATTGGTCGCCCCCATCACCTCGCGGTTCTTGGCGATGGCATCCTCGCCCTCGAGCACCTGGACCATGACCGGGCCCGAGGTCATGAACTCGATCAGATCGTTGTAGAAAGGGCGCTCCCGGTGCACGGCATAGAAGGCACCCGCCTGCTCGCGGGTCAGGTGCAGCATCTTGGCCGCCACGATGCGCAGCCCCGCGCGCTCGAAGCGGTCGTAGATCTGCCCGATGACGTTCTTGGCCACGGCATCCGGTTTGATGATGGAAAGGGTACGTTCGACGGCCATGGAGACTCCCACGCTCAAAGAATGAAAAAATGAAACCCGCGGCCGGCCGCGGGTTCTGCCCGAAAATCAGCGAGGTATTCTACCGTTGGGGTCTGGAGGCGGCAATCGGCCGTGCAACGGCAAGGCCAGGCCGCGGGCCATGCGCACGTGTTCGATGCCCGCCTCCCGAAACGGCGGACCTTCGCACCGGAACCCGTGCCGAGCATAGAACGCCCGAACCGGGAGCTGCGCATGCAGATACACCTGCCCGTGGCCCGCCTCACCGGCCGCGCGCAGGAGCATCTCGAGCAGCCCGGTGCCCACCCCCCGCCCCCGCCAACCCGCGAGCACCGCCATCCGTCCGATCCGCCCGCCGGGTGCGAGCCGGCCCGTGCCAACGGGGCGCAGCCGCCGGTCCTCGGCCAGGACGTGGATGCATTCCGGATCCAGACCATCCCATTCCAGCCGCTCCGGGATCCCTTGTTCGCGCACGAAGACCGCCTCGCGCACGGCCCGAATCGAGGCGGCTTCCTCGCGCCAGGTCACGATGCGTATCCCAAAATGCCCCGGACGTTCTATCATCGGATGGCATCCCCAACCATAGGCCACTTGCGCCACGCGCCATGCACACCGACGAGCAGGGAGAATTCCGGCGCTGGGAGTCGCGCTTCCGCAACTGGGTGACACCGGACGGCACCCCCGGCCCCACGGGTGAAGGGGGCTTTCCAGCCGAGCCGCGGCGTTACCATCTCTATGTCTCCTACGCCTGTCCCTGGGCCCACCGTACGCTGATCTACCGCAGACTCAAGGGCCTGGAGGACATCGTCTCGGTCTCGGTGGTTCATCCGGTCATGCCCGAGGAGAGCTGGGTATTCGGCGAGTTTCCAGGCGCCGCCCCGGAAGATCCGCTGTACGGCGCCCGCGCCCTGCGCGAGCTCTACGAGCGGGCCGCGCCGGGTTACGACGGCACAGTGACGGTGCCGCTGCTGTGGGATCGCAAGCGGCAGACCATCGTCAACAACGAGTCCTCCGAGATCATCCGCATGTTCAACTCGGCCTTCGACGGCTGCGGCGCGCGGGCCGAGGTGGACTTCTACCCCGAGCCGCTGCGCCGGGCGATCGACACGCTCAACGCCGAGATCTATGAGTGGGTCAACAACGGTGTCTATCGAGCGGGGTTCGCCCGCTCCCAACGCGCCTACGAACGGGCCTACGACCGCCTGTTCGAGACCCTGGACCGATTGGAGGAACGCCTGTCGCACAACCGTTATCTGTTGGGCGACTCCATCACCGAGGCGGACTGGCGTCTGTTCCCCACCCTGGTGCGCTTCGACACGGTCTATTACAGCCACTTCAAATGCAACCGGCAGCGCCTGATGGACTTCCCGAACCTGTGGGCCTACGCGCGGGAGCTCTACCAGATCCCCGGCGTGCGTGAAACGGTGCGCATGGATCACATCAAGACCCATTACTTCACGAGCCATCCGTGGATCAATCCCTCGCGGATCGTCCCCAAGGGCCCGGAGATCGACTTCGATGCGCCGCACGGACGCGGCCATTGATCGGCGCCGGCTTCTGCGTGGCGCCCTGGCCGGACTGCTCTGTCTGACGGCCACCCCGGGCCCGGCCGCGCCCACCCTGAGCGCCGCGGATCTGGCCGTGCTGACACAGGCCATGTGGGTGATGGCGCGCCTGTGGAACCAGGCCTTGGGTGGCACGGGCGGCGGTCTCGGCCTGGACTGGAACACCTGGACGGGCGCCGGCACCCTGCCCTTCAGTGCCGGCCCCTGGGCGGGCGCCACGCCTTGGAGGGGCTCCTGGACGCCCTCGAATCCGACCACGCCGGGGAACCCGCCCTGGAGCCCGTGGCCCGGCGCCGGTACGACGGCGCGGCCTCCGGCGCCCATCCCGCAAGGTCAAGGCCCGGCACTCGACGGCCTGTGGATGGCCGCCAGCGGTGTGGTGCTGTGGATCCAGGGCGAACGGTTCATTCTCATGCGCGAAGGTCGTGTGTTGAGCCTGGGCACCGTGCGCCTGGAAGGAAAGCGCCTCTGGTTGCGCGACGCCCGCACGGGTCTGACGCAGGGCTACACGGCCGCTTTCGACGGCCAGCGGCTCACCCTGAGCGACGCGCGGGGACGCAGCGTCCAGTACCGGCGCCTACCCGCGCGGACGCCGGGCTGACCCCGGTCAAGGATGATCGCGCCCCAGTGCGGCCAGCAACCGGGCCAGGGCTTCGTGAGCGCCGAGGTGCGGCGCGAGCACGATGCGCGCCTCAGGGTGCGCGCGGCGCTTGGCCTCCACCTGGGCGGGGATGTCCGCCTGCACATGCCGGCCGGCCGCCAGGAAATACGGCAGAACCACCACCTCCTCCGCCCCCAGGGCCAGACAACGCTCGATCCCGGTGCCGATGTCCGGCTCGGCCAACTCCAGGAAGGCGCATTCCACACCCACGATGCCCGGATCGTCCGCCACCAGATCCCGGATGCGGCGGGCGAGTCGGCGCACCTCTGTGTTGGACTCGACACGGCGGCTGCCGTGGGCGACCACCAGCAGCGCCCTCGGTGGGACCTCGGAACCGACCGCCAAGCCTCACCCCCCGATGTAGGACATCTCGACCTTGTCCCGCGCGGCGGTGGCCTCGGTGCGGATCTCGGAGTACCGATCGGTGCGGCGCGCCCACACCTGCACGATGGCCTGCTGGAGCGCCTCGATCCCGGCCCCCGAACGAATCGCCTCGCGCAGGCTGTACCCGCGCTGGGCGAACAGGCAGGTGAACAGATCCCCCTTGGCCGAGACCCGGGCGCGGCAGCAGCTGCGGCAAAACGACTCGGTCACCGAAGTGATCACGCCGATCTCCCCCGCCCCGTCCCGATAGCGCCAGCGCTTGGCCACCTCCCCGTGATAAGCGGGGTGGACCGGTTCCAGCGGATGGACGGCATGGATCCGGGCGATGATCTCCCGGGCGGGGATGACGTCGTCCATGCGCCAGCCGTTGCTCGAACCCACGTCCATGAACTCGATGTAGCGCACCACATGCGGGGTGCCGCGGAAATGCTCGGCCAACTCCAGGATCGCATGCTCGTTCACCCCACGCTTGATCACGGCGTTGATCTTTACCGGCGCGAGGTCCGCGGCCGTGGCGTGGTCGATGGCCTCCAGCACGCGCGAGACGGGAAAGGCCACGTCGTTGATGGCCTGGAACGTGGGCTCGTCCAACGCGTCCAGGCTGATGTTGATGCGTCGCAACCCGGCCGCCCGCAGGCTGCGCGCCTTCTCCCGGGTGAGCACCGAGCCGTTGGTGGTGAGACTGATGTCCTCGATCCCAGGCACCCGCGCGATCTTCTCGATGAGGTTTTCCAGATGCCGGCGCAGCAACGGCTCGCCCCCGGTGATGCGTACCTTGCGCACCCCCAACCCGGCGAAGGCCCGCACCAGGCGCTCCATCTCCTCGAAGCTCAGCAGTTCCGAGCGCGGCAGGAAACGATGCTCCGGACCGAACACCTCCTTGGGCATGCAGTACCGGCACCGGAAGTTACAGCGGTCCGTGACCGAGATGCGCAGATCGCGCAACCCGCGACCCAATTTGTCGTGGACGCCCAGGTTGTGCACCGCATCGCTCATGGCCGGCCTCTCCCTGTTCGCAGGTGCCGTATGGATTCGCGGATCAAGCAAAGTATACCGCCGGCCGCGCCCGCCGGCTTGGGCGGGCGCGGCCGACGGTGCGTATAATGGTCGTGCGTCCCGCCCCTCCGAGACCTACCATGATCCATCGCCTGCTATTCAGCCTGGCTTTCGCCGCGGCCGCCGGCGTCGGGGCCCGCGAGCAACCGCCGCGCCCCATCGACGTCACCGAAGCCCAGCGCACCGGCTCGGAAGTGACCGTCTATGCCGACGGGCGCGCCTTGGTACGCGAGCGGTTCGAGATCCTCCTGCAGGGTGGAACCAGCCGGATCGTGTTCCGGCATCTGCCGCGGAAACTGGATCCGGACTCCATCCTGCTCTCCGGCGAGGGGATCGAAACCCTGGGCATCACCTACGACCGTCACCTGCTCACTCCCAGGCGACTACTCCAGGCCCACGTGGGGGATCTGGTCCGCATCCTCCGCATCGACCCGGCCACGGGAGAGGAGATCTCCCAAGCCGCCGAGATCCTTTCCGCCACCGACGGCCTCGTCGTGCGGATCGGGGACCGCATCGTGACCGATCCCCAAGGCCAGCTGGTCTACAGCCGGGTGCCCGACGACCTCCATCGCCGGCCGGTGCTCGAGGTCCTCGTTCGCGGCACCGGGGGCAGCCGCCCCCATGCCGTGGACCTCGTCTACCTCACCCGGGGACTCTTGCGCTGGCACATGGAATACAGCGCCCGTCTCCATCCAGACGGGACCCGGCTCGACCTCACGGGATGGGCGGTCGTGGACAACGACGGGCCTCATGATTTCGGCCCGGTCGCCCTGGCCCTGGTGGCAGGTCGGGTCAACGACGCGGAATCGTCCCCGCCTCCGCGCGGCGCCCGTGCACTGGCGGCCGCCGCGCCACCACCTCCCGAGCGCCTGGGCGGCGCCTACCGCATCTACCGCTTCGACCGACCCTGGCGGATCACGCCCCACAGCACCCGGCGCAGGCCCCTGATCGCACCACGCCCCGTGCGCGTGACGCGCCGTTACGTGTTCAGCGGCGGCGCGCACGGATATACCACCCGGATCGACCACGCTCCCGCGCGCCAACACGCCCTCGTGCGGGTGGACTTCCCCAATACGGCCGAGGCGGGGCTCGGCGTGCCGCTGCCCGCCGGTCGCGTACACGTCTACGAACAGGCCGGGGGCGGCAGCATCCGGCTGTTGGGGGTGGGTCGGCTTTCCAACGTCCCCGAGGGGGGCGAGGTCCAGCTCAGGCTGGGCCGCGCCTTCGACGTCTGGGCCGAGCGGCGGCAGACCGACTACCGCGTCGAAGAGGCCCCGGTGCCGCGCAGGCGGCAGTACACCTCCCGCCACGAGGTGCGCCTGCACAACGCACTCGACACGCCCGTGACCGCATGGGTGGAAGAACCGCTGCCGGGACAGTGGACCATCACGGGGGAGAACACGCCGCACGAACGGCTCGACGCCGCGCGCGTGCGCTGGTCGGTCGAGATCCCGGCCCGAGGCGAGCGCCTGCTCACCTACACCGTGCGCGTGTTGCAGTGAACCCACGGTGAAGGCGCCAACCGGTTCGACGTGCTCGCCGACGAGTATAATCCCCCCTTCTCCGCCCTCGTAGCTCAGCCGGATAGAGCAACCGCCTCCTAAGCGGTAGGTCACAGGTTCGACTCCTGTCGAGGGCGCCAGGTACCCCATCCATCCCATCCTATGCGGAAGGCCTCCAGGATGGTGCCTTTCGCGATGGCGCGGTGCGAATCGTCCCAACGTCCAGTGCCCCCCCGATCCCCGCGGTTCACGGCATCCCGGGCCGGGACGGCAACCCCCTGCCGGGCTGGGTCTCCGGGTCCGCCCGGTTGCCTCGCGGGGGTCATGATATACTGTTCATAATAACAGGTATCACAAGACTTCCCCATGTCCCGTCAGCCCGATTACGCCGAGCTGCATTGCGTGAGCAACTTCAGCTTCCTGCGCGGGGCCTCGCACCCGGAGGAGCTGGTGGCACGAGCCGCGGAGCTGGGTTACCGGGCGCTGGCCCTGACCGACGCGGCCTCGGTGGGCGGGGTGGTGCGGGCGCACGGAGCGGCTCGGGAGCGGGGGCTGCACTTCATCGTCGGGGCCGAGCTCACCCTGGAGACAGGCGAGCGCTTCGTCCTCCTCGCCTGTGACCGGGGCGGTTACGGGCGGTTGTGCCGGATCATTACCCGTGGCCGGCGCGCCGCACCCAAGGGCGGTTGCCGGCTCAGCCGCAGGGATGTGGAGGAGACGGGATTGGACGGCTGCATCGCTCTGTGGCTGCCGGGCGCCGAGGCCGACCACGAGGTACCCGGAGCGGAGCCGGTCGCCTGGCTGACCAGCCTCGGCGCCGAGCGCGTGCGGATCGCCGCCGAACTGCTGCTCACCGGACGGGACCGCGAACGCCTCGCGCATTTGCGCGAGTTGGGCCTGCGCACGGGGGTCCCACTGGTGGCCGCGGGCGACGTGCACATGCACGCGCGGGGACGGCGCCCGCTCCAGGAGACCCTGACCGCCATCGCCCTGGGACGGCCGATCGAGGCGGTGGCCCATCGCCTTTTCCCCAACGGCGAGCGCCATCTGCGCCGGCGCGAGGCCCTGGCGCGCATCTATCCACCCGACCTGCTGGCCGAGAGCGTGCGCATCGCCGAGCGCTGTCGCTTCTCCCTGGACGAACTGCGTTACGAATACCCGGGCGAGGTGGTGCCGTCAGGACACACTCCGGACTCCTGGCTGCGGGCGCTCACCGAACAGGGGATGGCCCGGCGCTGGCCGGAGGGCGTCCCGGAACGAGTGCGGCGGCAGGTGGAGCACGAGCTGACGCTCATCGCCGAGCTGGGCTACGCCCCCTACTTCCTCACCGTCCACGATCTGGTGGCCTTCGCCCGCCGCCGGGGCATCCTGTGCCAGGGGCGCGGCTCGGCGGCCAACTCGGCGGTGTGTTACTGCCTGGGGATCACCGAGGTGGACCCAGCGCGCATGGAGCTGCTCTTCGAACGGTTCATCTCCCGCGAGCGCGCGGAACCGCCCGACATCGACGTGGATTTCGAACACGAACGGCGCGAGGAGGTGATCCAGTATATCTACGAAAAATACGGCCGCGACCGGGCCGCCCTGGCCGCCACGGTCATCACCTACCGGCCGCGCAGCGCGGTGCGCGACGTGGGCAAGGCCCTGGGTCTGGGGCCCGCGCAGGTGGACCGGCTGGCGCGGGGCCTGCAGTGGTGGGACCGGAGGCTCACGGGCGAGCGGCTGCGCGAGGCGGGACTCGATCCCGCCGGCCCCGCGGCCCGCAGACTCGAGACCCTGGTCGGGCAACTCGTGGGGTTTCCGCGTCACCTCTCCCAACACGTGGGCGGTTTCGTCATCTCGCGCGGACCGCTCTGCGAGCTGGTTCCGGTGGAGAACGCCGCCATGCCCAGACGCACGGTCATCCAATGGGAGAAGGACGACCTGGAAACCCTGGGCCTCATCAAGGTGGACGTGCTCTCGCTGGGCATGCTCAGTGCCCTGCGCAGGGCACTGGCGCTGGTGGCGAGGCAGCGGGGCGCCCCGTTCACACTGGCCGACGTGCCCCCCGAGGACCCCCAGACCTACCGCATGATCCAGCGGGCCGACACGGTGGGCGTGTTCCAGATCGAATCCCGGGCGCAGATGTCCATGTTGCCGCGGCTCAGGCCGCGCGGCTTCTACGACCTGGTCATCGAGGTGGCCATCGTGCGCCCCGGCCCCATCCAGGGCGAGATGGTCCATCCCTATCTGGCCCGACGGGCCGGGCGCGAACCCGTCACCTATCCCAGCGAGGCGGTGCGCCGCGTACTGGAACGCACCCTGGGGGTGCCCATCTTCCAGGAGCAAGTGATGCGTCTGGCCGTGGTGGCCGCCGGGTTCAGTCCCGGCGAGGCCGATCGGCTACGCCGCGCCATGGCCGCCTGGCGTCGCAGGGGCGGCCTGGAGCGGTTCGAACACAAGCTGCTCGCAGGCATGCGGGCACGCGGTTATTCCGAACGCTTCGCCCGGCAGATCTTCCGCCAGATCCAGGGCTTCGGCGAATACGGCTTTCCCGAGTCGCACGCGGCGAGCTTCGCCCTGCTGGCCTATGTCTCGGCCTGGCTCAAATGCCATCACCCGGCCGCCTTTGCCTGCGCCCTGCTCAACAGTCAGCCCATGGGCTTCTATGCGCCCGCCCAGCTCGTACAGGACGCCCGTCGCCACGGGGTGGTGGTGCGTCCGGTGGATGTCAATGCGAGCCACTGGGACTGCACCCTCGAGCCCCCCGAGTCGGCCACACCCGCCCTGCGGCTCGGACTGCGCCTGGTGCGCGGGCTCGCCAGGGAGACCGCGCGGCGCATCACCACCGCCCGCGCGGCGGGGCCTTTCCCGAATGTGGAGGCCCTGGCCCGGCGGGCGCGGCTCACGACCCGCGATCTCGAAGTTCTCGCCGCCGCCGACGCCCTGCGCGGCCTGGCCGGCCATCGCCACCGCGCCGCCTGGGCGGCGGCCGGCGTGGAACCGCCGCTGCCCCTGCTCACCGAGGAGACTGCCGCCCCCGAGGGCGAACCGCTGCTGCGCACGCCGCGCGAGGGCGAGGACATTCTCGGGGACTACGCCGCCCTGGGCCTGTCGCTGCGTCGCCATCCCCTGGCCCTGCTGCGCGGGCGCCTGGCGAGGCACGGCTGCCGCACCGCCGCTCAATTGGCCACGTTGCCCACCGGCACACCGGCCCGTGCCGCGGGTCTGGTGGTGCTGCGCCAGCGCCCCGGCTCGGCCTCCGGAGTGATCTTCGTGACCCTGGAGGACGAGACCGGCACCCTCAACCTGGTGGCATGGCCACGCCTGGTCGAGCGCCAGCGCGCCGCACTGCTCCAGGCCCGGCTCCTGGAGGTCGAGGGCACGGTGCAGAACGAATCCGGCGTGCTGCACCTGGTGGCCCGGCGGTTCACGGACCGTTCGGCCTGGCTGGGGGAGTTGCCCGTGGCGAGCCGGGATTTTCACTGACCGGCCGCAGCGGTACACCGCGGTTTCTCCCGTCGCAGAAACCGGGACCCACCCTGCCCCGTCTCCGTTTTGCTCACCCCTCACGATGGTGGAACCGCCGTCTGGCCCGGCGTAGCGACGCGGCCCGCGGGCACCGGTGGGCAGCCCCGTAAACACCCACCCCGTGACGCGCTGGCTCCGCTGCCGGGCCCGTCCCCGTTGACTCCGCCGCGGCGGTGGAGTGCAATGCGGATTCACACAGGCTTTCGGAGGCATCGCCATGCGCAAACTCATTGCCCTTGTGATGGTGGCCCTGGTCTTGGCGGGTTGCACCACCATCGACCCCTACACCCGCGAGGAGAAGGTCAGCAACACGGCCAAGGGGGCCGGCATCGGCGCCGCCGGCGGAGCCATCATCGGCGCCATCGCCGGGGGCGGCAAGGGTGCGGCCATCGGCGCGGCGGCCGGGGCGGCGCTGGGCGGCGGCATCGGCTATTACATGGATCGTCAGGAAGCGGAACTGCGCCAGCGCCTGGAGGCCACTGGTGTGCGGGTGGTCCGCGTGGGCGACTCCATCCGGCTGGTGCTGCCCGGCAACATCACCTTCGCCACGGACTCCTACCACATTCGCAGCGATTTTCTACCCGTGCTCGATTCCATCGCCGTGGTGCTCAAGAAGTACAAGAACACCCGCCTGCGCGTGGTCGGACACACCGACTCCACCGGAGGAGAGCGGTACAACCAGCTGCTGTCGGAGCGCCGCGCCCAGGCCGTCAAGGACGCCCTCGTGTCGCTGGGCGTGCCCGCCACCCGGATCGTGGCCGTGGGCATGGGCGAGCGCAGTCCCATCGCATCGAACCGGACCACCGCCGGCCGTGCGCAGAACCGGCGCGTGGAGATCCTGATCGAACCCCGATGAGGGGCGCCGAATCGGCTGTGCAGGCCGGGTCGCGCGGCCCGGCCCCGGAAGGACGCCGATCCAGGGTTGGCCGCCCATGGCGTCACCCATGGATCCCGGGCGCGCGGCGGTTGGGACCGCCAGCCAGGTCTTTCACCCGCCGCGGCCGCCCTCGCCCAAAATCTCCTGCTCCAGGGCCTCGATGCGCTCCGGCTCCACGTGGCGGATGTCGCGGCCCTCGACCATGTAGACCACGTACTCGCAGATGTTCTTGGCGTGGTCTCCGATGCGTTCCAGGGAGCGGGCACACCAGACCAGGTCGAAGACCCGTTTCAGCCGGCGGGGGTCCTCCATCATGAAGGTCATGAGGTGGCGCAAGGCCGCCTCGTAGGCGTCGTCCAAGTACTGATCCTGCTGGATGGTCTCCAAGGCCTCCCTCACGTCGATCCGCGCGTAGGCGTCCAGGGCGCGGCGCAGATTGGTGCGCGCCAGTTCCGCCAGATGGCGCACATCGGTCATCTGGCGGCGGTTGCACACGGGTTCGTCGGCCCAGTTGCGCACGATGCGCGCGATGCGCTCGGCCTCGTCCCCGATGCGCTCCAAGTCGGTGATGGTCTTGACGGCCATGAGCAGGAAACGCAGGTCCACCGCCGTCGGCTGACGCAGGGCGATGATTTCACTGCACTCTTCGTCGATCTCCACCTCCATGGCGTTGACCTGGTAGTCACGTTCGGCGACCTGCTCGCCGCGCTCCGAATCGCATTGAAAAAGGGCGTCGAGCGCGTCGGCGAGCTGGCGCTCCACCAGCCCGCCCATCTGCAGGACCTTGGCCCGGATATCCTCGAGTTCCTCGTTGAATCGCCGAGAGGTGTGCTTGGTGATGTAGCTGCGGTCCAGATGTTCCATGGTGGTCTCTCGTGGCAGGTGCTGTGCCCCCTCGGGTGGGGCTCCGGAGGCACTGTAGCGGGGCATTGTTACGGTTTCATGTCATCGAATGGTAACAATCCGCTGCTATAACGTGCGCAGTTCCATCTTCGAGAGCTTGTTCACGACCCACGAGGAACCGACATGAACCGATCGTACCGAGCCTTGGCCGCAGGCGCCGCCCTGACACTGGCAGCTTCCACGCACACGGTTTGGGCCGCGCGCGACTACATCAGCATCGCAGGCTCATCGACCGTGTATCCATTCACCACGCTGGTGGCCGAGGAGTTCGGCCAGCGCACCCACTACCCCACACCCAAGGTCGAATCCACCGGGACCGGCGGCGGATTCAAGATCTTCTGCTCCGGGGTGGGCACCGCCTACACCGACATCAACGACGCCTCACGTGCCATCAAGCCTTCGGAGATGGCCAAATGCGCCGCCAACGGGGTGAAGGAGATCGTCGAGATCAAGATCGGCTACGACGGCATCGTCTTCGCCCAGTCGCGCGAGGCTCCCGCCGCCAAGTTCACCCTGCGCCAGCTCTGGCTGGCCCTGGCGAAAACGGTCCCCGATCCCAAGGGCGGACAAAAACTGGTTCCCAACCCGTATCATCGGTGGAAGGACATCGACCCCTCGCTTCCGGCCACCGACATCGAGGTCTACGGCCCCCCACCCACTTCGGGCACGCGCGATGCATTCGCCGAACTGGCCATGGAAGGGGGGTGCAAGACCTTCGATTGGATCAAGGCCTTGAAAAAGGCGGATAAATCCCGGTACAAACAGATCTGTCATGGGATCCGCGAGGATGGCGCCTACATCGAGGCGGGCGAAAACGACAATCTCATCGTGCAGAAACTCGAGGCCAACCCACGCGCCTTCGGCATCTTCGGGTACAGCTTCCTGGAGGAAAACGCCGACCGCGTGCGCGGCGCCCGGATCGAAGGGGTGGAGCCTGAATTCGAGTCCATCGCCGCAGGTCGATATCCCCTCTCACGGCCCCTGTTCATCTACGTGAAAAAGGCCCATGCGGGCAAGATCCCGGGGATTCCCGAGTTCCTGGACGAGTACACCAGCGAGCGGGCCTGGGGCGAGGAGGGTTATCTGGCCGACCACGGACTGATCCCCCTGCCCGATGCCGAGCGCGCCCGCTATCGCGAGGTGGCCGTGAAACTCATCCCCATGAAAACACCTTAGCGGTTAGACTCACGTCCCCGGGGCGCCCCGGGCCACGGCGGCGGTGGGCGACGATCCACGGCCCCGCCGCCGGCCCGCACGCCCCGGGATGCCGTTTCGCGTGAGCGAGAGTAAGCGATGATGCCCATCTCGACCAGCGGACTGTCCGTCCTGCTGTTGGCCCTCGCAGCCATGGCCTATGCCCTGGGTTACCGCCGGGCGCGCCGGTTCGCTCGCGGCACGACCCTGCGCCAGCGCACGCTCGCGTTACCCGCCCACTACGCCACCTACGCGCTGCTGTGGGCCGCCCTGCCTGCGGCCATCGTCTTGGCGGCCTGGCTCGCGCTGGAGCCGGCGCTGGTGCGGCAGGTGATCCTGGCCGAGCTGCCGGCCACGGTTCGCGCGCTGCCCGAAGGCGAGCGCGACCTCTATGTGAACCGGATCGTCACGGCGGCCCGGGAGGGCGAGGTTCTGGAGGATCTGGACCCTGCCCTGCGCCGGGAGGTGCGACACTATCTGCGGGTGCGCGCCGTCAGCCGGATGGCGCTGGCCGTGGTCGTGCTCACCGTTTCGGCAGGCGGCATGGCCTGGGCAGTCCGCCGGATTTCGCCGCGCCTGCCGGCCCGGCAGCGGGTCGAGCGCGTCACGGGGGTGGTGCTGCAACTCTGCGCGATGGTGGCGATCTTCACCACGATCGGGATCGTCCTGTCCCTGCTGTTCGAGGCGTTGCGTTTCTTCCGGTCGGTGCCGCCGGCGGAGTTCCTGTTCGGCCTCCAATGGAGTCCGCAGACGGCCCTGCGCGCGGATCAGGTCGGCTCGTCGGGCGCCTTCGGCAGCGTGCCGCTGTTCGCCGGAACCTTCCTGATCTCGGCCATTGCCATGGCGGTCGCCGTTCCGGTGGGCTTGATGTCGGCGGTGTACCTGTCCGAATACGCCACACCCCGCACCCGCGCGGTGGCCAAGCCGGCGCTGGAGATCCTCGCCGGCATCCCGACGGTGGTCTACGGCTTTTTCGCCGCGCTCACCGTGGCCCCACTGGTGCGTCGGGCCGGAGAGGCCGTGGGCCTGGACGTCTCCTCCGAGAGTGCCTTGGCGGCCGGTCTGGTCATGGGCATCATGATCATCCCTTTCGTCTCTTCGCTGGCCGACGATGTGATGACCGCGGTACCGCGCAGTCTGCGCGACGGATCGCTGGCGCTCGGCGCCACACGTTCCGAGACCATCAAGCGCGTGGTTTTCGCGGCGGCCCTGCCGGGCATCGTGGCGGGGATCCTGCTGGCCGTCTCGCGCGCCATCGGCGAGACCATGATCGTGGTGATGGCCGCGGGTCTGACGGCGAATCTGACGGCCAATCCGCTGGAGGCGGTGACCACGGTGACGGTGCAGATCGTGACGCTGCTCACCGGCGACCAGGAATTCGACAGCCCCAAGACATTGGCCGCCTTCGCGTTGGGACTGGTGCTGTTTGCGGTGACCCTGGCGCTCAATATCGTGGCGCTGCATATCGTGCGCAAGTACCGGGAACAATATGAATAACGCAGACGATGCCATGGACGCGATCTCGTCGCCGGTTCCGGCGAGGCTGCAACGCCTGCGCCGCAACATCCGCCGCCGGCGCCGCGCGGAGCGCCGCTTCCGAATCTATGGCGTCGTCGCCGTGACCATCGGCCTGGTCTTCGTGCTGTTCCTGTTCGCCAACATCGTGGCCAAGGGATGGAGCGCCTTCCTCCTGACGCACGTACAGCTTGATGTCCATTTCGATTCCGCGACCGTGGACCCCGAAGGGGATCGCAGCCCGCAGAGCCTCGCCCGCGGCGACTATGCGAAATTGGTCAAGACCGCCTTGCGCGAGCGTTTCCCGCAGGTGCGCAAGCGCCGGGACAAACGGGCCCTGTACAAGCTGGTCAGTTCCGCGGCGCCTTATGTGTTGCGCGACCGGCTGCTGGAGCATCCCGAATGGATCGGACGAACCCTGCCTGTCTGGGTGCCGGCCAGCGACGACGTGGACCTGTGGATGAAGGGGCAGGTCGCTTCCGCCGACGTGCGTCTCGACGAGAAGCAGCGGGCCTGGTTGTCCGCGCTGATCGAGCAAGGCCGGGTCGAAAAGCGCTGGAACCCCTTCTTCTTCAGCCGGGGCGACTCGCGCCAGCCCGAGGTGGCCGGGATCGGTGCCGCCGTGGCCGGCTCCTTCTTCACACTACTGGTCACCCTGCTGCTGTCGTTCCCGATCGGCGTGGCCGCGGCCGTGTATCTGGAAGAATTCGCCCCGAAAAACCGCCTGACCGATCTCATCGAGGTCAACATCAACAACCTGGCGGCGGTCCCCTCCATCGTCTTCGGCCTGCTCGGGCTGGCCGCCTTCATTCAGTTCTTCGGCGTGCCACGCTCCACGCCACTGGTCGGCGGCCTGGTGCTGGCCCTGATGACCCTGCCCACGATCATCGTGGCCGGCCGCGCCGCCCTGCAGGCCGTGCCGCCCTCGATCCGAGATGCGGCCCTTGCCCTGGGCGCCTCGCGCATGCAGGCGGTCACCCACCATGTGCTGCCCCTGTCCTTGTCGGGTATTCTCACCGGCACCATCATCGGCATGGCGCGGGCGCTCGGTGAGACCGCACCCCTGCTGATGATCGGCATGGTGGCCTTCATCGTGGACATTCCCAGGGGACCCCTGGATCCGGCCACGGTGCTGCCCGTGCAGATCTATCTATGGGCCGACGCGGCCGAACGGGCCTACGTGGAGAAATCCTCGGCCGCCATCATGGTCCTGCTGGCCTTTCTGTTGTTGATGAATCTCGCGGCGATCCTGCTGCGCAGGCGTTTCGAACAGCGCTGGCAGTGAGCCCCCAATCCCAACACCCGCACATTGGAACCACGCGATGAACACGGCAACCGCACCGGAGATGGAAATACCGGCCGTCGTCGGATCGGAGGAACTCGACCGGCGTGAAGCCGTTTCGGAGACCGTCGGAGACATCACGCATCCCGACCCGGTCTTCACCTGCCGCAACGTCACCGTCTGGTACGGCGACAAGCCCGGCGTACAGGACGTGAGCATCGACATCGGCCGCCATGAGGTGCTGGCCATGATCGGCCCTTCGGGTTGCGGCAAGTCCACCTTTCTGCGTTGCCTGAACCGGATGAACGACACCATCGAAGGCGCCCGTGTAGAAGGCACCCTCGAGCTCGACGGGCAGGACATCTACGACCCCGCCCTGTTCGTGGAGGAGCTGCGCACCCGGGTTGGCATGGTCTTCCAAAAGCCCAACCCCTTTCCCAAATCCATCTATGACAACGTGGCCTATGGCCCGCGCCTGCATGGCATGACCCGTTCCAAGGCCGATCTGGACGACTTGGTGCGCGAGAGCCTGGAGAAGGCCGCGTTGTGGAACGAGGTGAAGGACCGCCTCGACGAGCCCGGCACCGGCCTGTCCGGCGGACAACAGCAGCGGCTTTGCATCGCCCGGGCCATTGCCGTCAAGCCCGAAGTGATCCTCATGGACGAGCCGGCCTCGGCCCTCGATCCCATCGCCACGGCCAAGATCGAGGAGCTGATCGACGAACTGCGGGAGAACTACACCATCGTCATCGTGACCCACTCCATGCAGCAGGCCGCGCGGGTCTCGCAACGCACCGCCTACTTCCACATGGGAAGGCTAGTGGAGGTGGGGCCCACCACGGAGATCTTCACCCGCCCGCGGCACCAGCTCACCGAGGACTACATCACCGGGCGGTTTGGCTGAGAAACCGGCCATCTCTTCGGGGTACAATCCCGAATCATGCACGCCTCGGTGATCGATCTCTACGAACGTTTGGCCAACGCCCCGGACGAGCGCGCCCGCGCCCGTATCATCGCCGAGGCGCTGCAGGCCCTGTCCGAGCGTTTTCCGGGTCTCGACCATCTGGTCACCCGACAGCACCTCTCCGAAACCGAACTCCGGTTGGTCAAGGAAATCGAGCAGGTGCGGGCCGACCTGTCGAAGGAAATCGAGCAAGTGCGCGCCGACTTGAAAGTGGAGATCGAACAGGTGCGCGCCGACCTGTCGAAGGAGATCGAACAGGTGCGCGCCGACCTGTCGAAGGAGATCGA
>Ga0256841_1000254_pt1 | contig 58349 bp, 54 predicted proteins | sample 356308metaG_FD_185971 | JGI IMG/M metagenome (GOLD analysis project Ga0256841, IMG submission 185971) | Hydrothermal vent microbial communities from Mid Atlantic Ridge, Atlantic Ocean - 356-308 | ecosystem: Environmental > Aquatic > Marine > Hydrothermal vents | place: Atlantic Ocean: Mid... | reverse complement strand
TCAAAAGAGGCCAAATCACTTTTTCTTATGTATCGAATGAAGACATAAGAACAATCCCAAAAGGGTTAGAACAAGTTGATAATTGTTTGAATAATTATAAAAATTAATAGTATCATAATTAAATTTTTTTTAGTTAGAAATTGAGTTGTTAGAATTAATTCTTATTCAGTATATGCAGATTTTTGAAATTAAATTTTAGAAAAGGAAGAAATTATTGCAATTAACTACGAATTTGTAAGATTATTTATTTTGTATGCCTTGAGGTGTAATATAAACCTATACAATTATGTTTTGAATTATAACTAAATAATGCTAAAAAGTTTTTATTTAAAACAATTGAAGGGGGTTTTTTAGCCATTTTTTCTAAAAGTGCAGAAAAGATATCTTTTCAAAGCTATTTTTTAGGGGTTTCATTTTTTTCAGGCAAAAATAACTTTCATTTTAAGCCATAAAAAAACCTTACTATTTGGTCAATAATAAGGCATTAAAAAAGGTTGAAATGGGTACTAATTATCCTTTTTTGCTTCTTTTTTAATTTCCATACTCCTTATTTTACTTTTGTCAAATTTTTTAAATGCTTCTTTTGACATTTTTTTGCCATTGATGATGTACGTGGTGATAATATTCTCATCGTCATCAGCGTTGTCGTCAACAAAACTAAAAGAAAAAGAATCTGAATTGCCATTGTTGATAATTTGTACTTCACTTCTTTTTTGAACACCGTTTCCATTGTCATCTTCGTTTTCATTGATATATATAAAACGATTAGAGATTGAACTGTGGCCGAGGGTACCAATAGTTAAGTTAGTTCCCGCAGTTAGTTTGTCAATAGTAGGGTTTAAGGCCTGCAAATCTTCCGAAGAAATGCCGTACTTTTTTGCAATTGAATAAAACGATTCGCCTTTTTTTACTATATGAGTTGTATTCCTTTTTTGAGTATCGGTATCAACATGTATCGAATAATTTGAACGGCCGGATGACGAAGAATGAGAGTAGGCACCCATTGTTTCGATACTTATTTCATCCGATTCTTTTTCATAACCAATACGTATATTGTCGATAGGCCCATCAGATGATATCGAAAAACTAGCAGAAGAATGTTTAGATTTCCCTTTAATTTTTATACTTGTAATTTCACCGTTTGAATTTCTTTTAATGCCATAAAATTTTAAATCGACACCAAACTGTTTCTTAAAAGTATCGGTATGGCTTTTAAGTTCTTCGTCACTGGTTTTACTATTGATAATCGGAGTGCTAGAAGATGTAGCAACACTTTTAGAGGTGTTTTTTTTGTAAACCCTTACTTCTTTGACGCTAAAAGAATATAAAAACAATGCAATTAACGGCACTAATAAGAAGTATTTTAACTGATGAAATCGCTTTGTTTGACTTTTTTGTAACATAATAATTCGTTTTTTTAAATGTGAATTGTAAAAATTGGTACTCAGGGCAAACGGATTTCTAGAAGTACTTGCTTTTAATAGCAAGTATTGATATTTCTTTTTGGTTTTGGCATTTTGTTGTGCGCCCTTATCGGCGATATATTCTAAATTTTGTTGGGCATCTTTTTTCAATAGCCAAACAAACGGATTAAACCATTGAAAGAGGGTTATCAATTGCATAAATAGTATGTCTATCGAATGTTTTTGATCTACATGTACCTTTTCGTGAGCAATGATATCATTTAACTCTTCAGCAGTAAAGAGGTTTTTATTGTAGACTATCCAATTAAAAAAAGAGAAAGGCGAAATTTCTTTTTCAGTTTCGGTTAAAACATAGTTTCCTTCTTTTTTTCTCTTGCTTTTATAAAGTAAATAAATTAAGGATAAGAGTTCTATAAAAAGTTTACTGCCGAGAATCAACAGGCCTATCCAGTAGGTATAATGTATTATTGCATCCCAATCTATTGCATTATCGGCTACTGTTGCGGATACAATGGTTATTGTGGTTTCGGTACTTGAAGGGATACGTTGAACGGTATCTTGCAATTCATGCACCGAGGGTGCTTCTATTTTTATATAGGTAGTAATTATTAAAAGGGGCAATAGCAGCGAAGCGAGGGCTCCAAGGATAAAATAGCCTCTGATAGATTGAAAAAAAGTTTCGCGCTGTAAGAACAACCTGTAGAATAAAACTAAGGTAGCGGTGATGAGTGCCGATTTGAATAAAAATTCCATTGCCTATTTATTGTTGTTTTCTATCAATTGTATAATTTCTTGCAACTCCTCAACACTTATTTTTTGTTCTTTGGCAAAAAAAGAAACTACATTTTTATAAGAGTTTCCAAAGTAGTTGTGTATCGTTTTTTGCATGTAGCTTTTTCTGTAATTTTCTTTGCTAATTGCCGGATAATATCGGTGTGTATTGCCAAAAGCGATGTGCTTTACAAAACCTTTATCTTCCATTTTTCTGATAACGGTAGAGATTGTGTTATAATGAGGTTTCGGAGCCGGTAACGCGGCGATAACCTCTTTTACGAAGGCTTTTTTTAAGCGCCATAGCACGTGCATAATTTCTTCTTCTTTGTTGGTGAGTTTTTCCATAAGTACTATTCTAAACAATTTAATTTTGTAAATAAAGAGGTTTAAATATCCGGGCACACCAGTATCCAAAATATCCTAAATAACGCTGATACTCCAAATAGATACACCGCCAAAACAGAAATTATCTTTTGGTATTTTGTGATGACGGTGAGTATCCGTTTGCAAGACAAACATATAACTATTTTTATAGTTAAACAACTATTAAAATAGTTTTAACTTTTTTTAACATCTTTTTTTGACGTGTTTATTCCGCAATAGTGTGAAGTATGAATTCAATACGAGGTTAGATAGGTGATTAATAAATGAGTTCATTATATTTGCCCCATTAAAAATGAGTATGAGCATCTTTTATATTATTGTTGGGTTTATATTATTAGTAGTAGGGGGTGAATTTTTGGTAAGGTCTTCCGTAGGCTTGTCTTTTAAATTAAATTTATCAAAACTTATCATCGGAATGACCGTAGTTTCATTCGCCACTTCGGCACCTGAGCTATTAGTAAGTTTACAAGCAGCCTTGAACGGTTCGCCCGATTTGGCCTTAGGCAACGTTATCGGTTCAAACATAGCCAATATTGCCTTGGTATTAGGGGTAACTGCCATTATTTCGCCGCTGACCGTAGATAAGAACTTCTATAAAATGAATTGGCCGGCAATGATGTTGATATCGCTACTTTTTTATTTTTTCTTGCAAGGGGATATGGCCTTAGATAGGGTTGAAGGAATGATACTTTTTATTTTTCTAATTGTATTTATATACATCATGATTGCCAAAGCCCAAAAAGAAGCATCGGTGGTGGCTGAAGATATAGACGATGCTTTGATGGAAACTTCCTATAAAATGATATTTATATGGCTTGCAATAGGTGGAGTGGCATTGTATTACGGTTCAGAATTATTGGTTAAAGGAGCCAAAGAAATTGCCGTTAGTTTGGGGATAAGCGATGCTGTAATTGGGGCAACGGTAGTTGCCATAGGCACTAGTGTACCTGAATTGGCAGCGTCGGTAATAGCGGCTTTAAAAGGTGAAAAAGCCATTTCTTTAGGTAATTTAATAGGCTCTAATATTTTTAATATTGGTTCTGTATTAGGGTTAACGGCCATCATCACTCCTATACACGCAGTTGATAATACGATGACAATAAATAATATTTTTTGGATGTTAGGAGTGGCTTTTAGTATGATTCCGTTGGTATTTATGCCCAAAAAATTCAAACTATCCCGTTTAAAAGGATTGATACTCCTTTTAGGATATGTCATTTTTGTATACTTATCTTTTAAGACATCCTAATATTAAGGGGTAAAATTCTTTTTTTATAAATTTTTATTAATTACCCCTATTTTTCTTAGGGTAAAAGTTTTATGTAAAGTATTTTTTAATAATTTAGCCACTTAAATTTTAAAATAGAATAAAAAAATGGCTGTAGTTAGATTCAACGCTTTAAAAGAAACGTTACAAAGAAAACCTGTAAAAATTAAAGAAAAAGCAAAACGCTCTGTGCTGTTTGGCGAAAATGTGTTTAATGAAAGTACTATGCGTCAGTACTTGACAAAAGATGCTTTTAAAGGAGTAATGAGTGCTATTGATGACGGCACTAAAATCGACCGTAAAATTGCCGATCAAGTTTCTTCGGCAATGAAAGATTGGGCATTGTCAAAAGGAGTAACCCATTATACGCATTGGTTTCAACCATTGACCGGTGCTACGGCCGAAAAACACGATGCTTTTTTCGATACCATTGGAGGCGGTAAAGCCATTGAGCGATTTGGTGGCAGTGAATTGGTGCAACAAGAACCCGACGCATCGAGTTTCCCCAATGGAGGTATCAGAAATACTTTCGAAGCACGGGGTTATACGGCTTGGGATCCGACCTCTCCGGCATTTATTTACGAAACAACCCTGTGTATCCCTACTATCTTTGTGGCCTATACCGGCGAAGCCTTAGATAACAAGACTCCGTTGTTAAGGGCATTACATGCCGTTGATGCTGCGGCAACAGCCGTTTGTAAATATTTTGATAAAAATGTTAAAAAAGTAACTTCTTCGCTAGGTTGGGAACAAGAATATTTTTTAGTCGATGCGGCATTAGCAGCTTCAAGGCCTGATATTACTTTAACAGGAAGAACTTTATTAGGGCATTCATCTGCAAAAGGGCAACAATTAGACGACCATTATTTTGGTTCCATTCCGAATAGGGCACTGAATTTTATGAGAGACCTAGAGCAAGAATGTACCCTATTGGGCATTCCGGTGAAAACCCGCCATAATGAAGTGGCTCCCAATCAGTTTGAACTGGCACCCATTTACGAAGAATCTAATTTAGCCGTTGACCATAACTCATTACTGATGGATGTAATGGGTAAAGTAGCTTCGCGCCATCAATTAAAAGTATTGTTGCACGAAAAACCCTTTGCCGGAATTAACGGATCCGGAAAACACAATAACTGGTCTTTAGCAACCAATACAGGAGTTAACCTACTAGGCCCGGGGAGCAACCCCATGGGCAATTTACAGTTTTTAACCTTTTTTATCAATACCATTAAGGCGGTACATGAAAATGAAGAATTGTTACGAGCCTCTATTGCCTCGGCCAGTAATGACCATAGATTAGGTGCCAATGAAGCACCCCCGGCCATAATCTCGGTATTTATTGGGGCACAATTAACCCATGTACTTAAAAATTTAGAGAGTGTTACCAAAGGGAAACTATCGCCTGAAGAAAAAACAGACCTTAAGCTGAATGTAGTCGGTAAAATTCCGGATGTATTATTAGACAATACCGATAGAAATAGAACTTCGCCATTTGCTTTTACCGGCAATAAATTTGAATTTAGGGCAGTTGGCTCTACTGCCAATTGTGCAAAGCCTATGACTGTATTAAATACCATTGTAGCAAAGCAATTGAAAGATTTTAAAATTGAAGTTGACAAGTTAATTGCAACTAAAAAACTAAAGAAAGATGAGGCCATTTTCAATGTGTTGAGAGAATATATAAAAGCCTCAAAGAAAATTTTATTTGAAGGAAACGGATACAGTGCCGAATGGGAAAAAGAAGCCAAGAAAAGGGGTTTGAGTAATAATAAAACCACTCCAGAAGCTATTAAAGTCCAAATTTCTAAAGAAGTCGTTGCACTTTACCAAGAGATGGGCATAATGAGTAAAGTAGAAATTGAAGCCCGCCATGAAATTGAATTGGAAGAGTATATCATGCACGTACAAATAGAAGGTAGGGTTTTAGGAGATATTGCTGCCAACCACGTTGTGCCAACAGCCATACAATACCAAAATACATTGATAAAAAATGTAAGGGGAATCAAAGAAATTTTCGGGGCAAGCTACAAGAAAATTGCAGCCAATCAGATTGAATTAATCGAAAAGATTTCTAATCACATCAAAGCCATTACTACCAACGTTGAAAAGATGATTAATGAACGCAAAAAAGCCAATAAATTGGAAGGGCAAAAAGCTGCAGATGCCTATTGCAATAAAGTAAGGCCGTATTTTGATGACATACGCTATCATTGTGATAAATTGGAAACGATGGTTGATGATGAACTTTGGCCCTTGACTAAATACAGAGAATTATTATTTACGCGATAAATATAAGATGATCTCTTGAGTAACTATAACTCAGGAGGTCTTCATTTTAGTTTCCTCTTAGGGAAATCTTTTAAAAAATAATTGTAAGACAAGGTGAGCAGCAATACAAAAGTTACGGTAATGACTCCTACAATTACATTGTAATAAGCTTCGATAGAAAGTGAAATACGTATAAAAATAGTAGCGAGTACAAAAGCCGAATACCTAAATATTTTGTAATAATTTAAAGTGTATCGTAAGGCGATTAATACAATTATAATATCACTAAAAATAAGTACCGTATAAAACGAATGGAAAGAATGCAAGTAATTTCCGGTTTGTAAAAGTATCTTAGTATCGTAAAAGCCAACAATGGCAAAAGTTAGCAGCAGTAATAAGGCTAAGAGTTTTTTGGCCTGTATAAATTCTTTTTGGTCGTCTTCGGTATCGGTCAGCCGCGTGTGTAACTGAAATTTGGTATTGAAGCCTAAAATAATAAATATGGCCAATGCCCCAAAAGCATACGCAAACATATTGATAACAGAATCGCTCATGGCTGTCCATTCGAAAATTTCGATATGGCTAAATTCTTTAAATCCTGAACGGATAAAGATAAGCGACAAAAGTTCAAATTGTTTACCGACAGATTTTGCCACCGATTTCGGCAACACAAAGATCAGGCTTAGCAGCTCGAGGATTAATAAAAGGGTAAAGGTAATGTCAATGGCAAAAAAAGGATTGGCAAAGTAATCGTCTAAACTACCCAGTGTAATTAAATTATTTCGGTCTAAATAACTTATAATTACGCTAATAATAAAAATAATAACCAATGCGTAGCTTACCAGTTTGTTGGTAGTTTGGTTTTCCCATAACTGTTTAAATTTGTTATAAATAAATTCAGAAAGATTTAAAATATTGGTTTTCATCCTTTTATATTTTTGGCTAAATATAATAAGTATTTTAAAACAAAGAAGTTACAATTATTGCACACGGTTTAAATAATTATCCGTTTTGTTGTGGAACTCATTTAAAAAGTTAGTAGTTTTACTCAAATTTAAATACACCATGAAAAAAATTATCCTTTTATCGTTATTGATTACCTCCGTAATTTCACAGGCTCAAAATCAAAAAATCAAAAAATTAATAGACAATGAAGAATCGAAAGTTATAGAATGGCGGCGTTATTTTCACGAAAATCCCGAGTTGTCAAACAGAGAATTTAATACAGCAAAAAAGATTGCAGCGCATTTAAAAAGTTTAGGAATGCAGGTGAAAACAGGCGTTGCCCATACAGGTGTTGTCGGTATTTTAAAAGGTGGTAAACCCGGTCCGGTAGTAGCCTTACGTGCAGATATTGATGCTTTGCCGGTTACCGAAAGAACCCCCGTACCATTTGCATCAAAAGTTACGAGTAGTTATAACGGTATTGAAACCGGAGTGATGCATGCCTGTGGCCATGACACACATATTGCCATTTTGATGGGGACAGCAGAAGTGTTGTCGAAAATTAAAAAAGATATAAAAGGCACCGTGAAATTTATTTTTCAACCGGCAGAAGAAGGAACGCCTCCCGGCGAGAGCGGCGGGGCAAAGTTAATGGTTGAAGAAGGAGCCTTGAAAAACCCTGATGTTGATGCTATTTTCGGATTACATATTGCTGCCGGTACAGATGTAGGCGTTATTAATTATCGGCCTGCCGGCATTATGGCAGCCTCGCAACGTTTTGTAATTAAAGTAAAGGGTAAGCAAACCCATGGTTCTAGGCCTTGGGGCGGTATTGACCCTATTGTAATTTCAGCACAAATCATCAATGGGTTGCAAACCATTATAAGTAGGGATACTGAATTGACAAAAGAAGCCGCCGTGATTACGGTAGGACTGATTCGCGGAGGTGTGCGTAGTAATATCATACCCGAAGAAGTTGAAATGATAGGTACTATTAGAACCTTAGATTACAGTATGCAAAAGAAACTAAATGATGAGATGAAGCGCAGAGTACCTGCTATTGCAAAAGCCTTTGGCGGCGATGCAACCATAGAAATTGACAAAGGGTATCCTATTACTTTTAACGATGTGAAATTAACCTCAGAAATGTTGCCCTCATTGCAAAAAGCTGCCGGTAAAGAAAATGTTCATTTGATAAATGCCATTACCGGAGCCGAAGATTTTTCATATTTTCAAAAAGAAGTACCGGGTTTGTATTTTTTTCTTGGCGGAAAACCGTTGGATGTAAAACCTGAAGATGCGGCTTCCCACCATACGCCTGATTTTTATATTGATGAAAGCGGAATGAAATTAGGGGTGCAAACTTTCGTCAATTTAACACTAGATTATATGGAGAAACATAGCAAATGATAAACTCGCTTGAATTTTGGGATTGAAGCGAAAATTAGCAATTTTGCAGCCTATTGAAAAGTTTAAATGAGTTCTATTTGTACAATAAATAGAAGCGTAACACTAGTTACAGTAAAAAGTTAAATATTTTTTTTCTTTGCGTAAAATTTAAAACATATATATGGGATTATTAAATTTTTTTGGATTAGGAAATAGAGATGCTGAAAAAGTGGAAGAGTATCTGAATAATGGTGCTGTGGTTATTGATGTAAGAACACCGGCCGAGTTTGCTGATGGGCATGTAAAAGGCTCGATAAATATTCCGTTGGATACGATAGCCAGTAAAATGGCAACTATTAAAAAATACGACAAGCAAATTATTACTTGTTGCCGTAGTGGCGCCAGAAGTGGTACGGCAGCTAGAATTTTAAATAATAATAATATTGATACAATTAATGGAGGCCCATGGCAAAATGTGGCTCAACACGTATAAAATATTCTTTTTCATAGCAATCGAAAAGGGGAAGTGAGAGCTTCCCTTTTTTTAGTTTCTCTTAAACCCGAATACATTAGAAAACCTATTACGCCATCAAACCCTTAGCCCATAGCGGCTCTGAAGCTTCGGGGTGCTTCCCTCAAGAAAACACCATGGCCGTTGGGTTTGAACCCTCATAACGATTCTCTAATATATAATCCGAATTAAAAAATAATGGTAGGATACTTTTTTTGCAATTTGCTCTTCTTTAAAGTTATATTTTTTAAAAATTTTTGATGTTGTTTGCTATCAGGATGAAACGGCTTATGTGCCAATCCTTTTTGGATATTTTCTACTTCAAGCATCGCTTTTTGTGTATCTTCTGAAGTCCAAACTTCGGTAAATTTTTCCCAGATATAATTGATGGCTGTTTGGTTAGGATGCAGCATATCTTCATTGTAAAAACGATAATTGCGTAACTCATCCATCATAATTTCATAAGCAGGAAAGTAATGTATTTGTTTTCTACTATCTATAACCTCGTGAATTGCCGAAATTAAATGTGCTTTGCTTTGCTGGTTTTCTATAAAACCATCTTTTAAATGGCGTACCGGACTTATGGTAAAAATAACCAGGGCTTTTTTATTGACGTTTTTTATCAATGCCAATATTGACGCAATGGTTTCTGTAATAGCATCAACACTCAACAGTTCTTTTAAAAACTTTTTTTGAGGTACTTTATGGCAATTGGCAACAAAGGTATCCGTTTCAATATGGCGATACACCCATGCTGTACCTAAGGTAATGATAAGATGAGTTGATTTGCTTATTTGTTGATTGACCAGTTTGATGGCATCATTCAAATTATTTAATAAAACTTCTTTAGAAGCATTGCTCAATTTAGAATGCGCCTCAAAACAGTGCCATTGTTCATTGTGAAAAAAGAGGTCTTTTTTTGTAAATACTTTTTTGTTGATAGCATTTAACAGTAAATTTTCTATTGCCTTAGGATGAAATAATATGCCGAAAGGATTACGAGTTGTTGAAAATTTAAAGTAGCTTAATTTATTGTCTATATTCTCTACAAAACAAGAACCTAGCAACAACAATTTAGAATTATAGTCTATTTGGTTGTGTTGTTGAGGTTGGAAAGGTATTTGGGTTCTAAATTCCATAAAAGTTAAAAGCCCTTCCTTTAGGGAAGGATTTAAGACGGGATATAATTTTTAGCCTTCACTAAGGCTTGTTTTATTCCATCAAGATTTCTACCGCCGGCAGTAGCATAAAAGGGTTGTCCGCCGCCGCCGCCATGAATCAATTTTCCTAATTCCCGTACAATTTTTCCGGCATCGAGTGAATCGCTAATGATATTTTTTGATATATATACTGTCAGCATTGCTTTGCCGTCAATGGTTGAGCCGGCAATAAAATACAAATTGTCAATTTCACCCGCTAACTGAAAAGCCAAATCTTTGATAGTAGCTTGATTTAAATTAATTTCTGCTGACAAGAAGTGGATACCGTTAATTTCTTCTACCTTATTTTTCAATTCGTTTTTAAGGTTTTGGGCTTTGTCTTTTTGTAATTGTGCTAACCGCTTTTTTAGTTTTGCATTCTCATCTTGCAAGGCTTTAACAGAATCTACGGGATTTAAAGAGCTTTTAAACAGCCTTTTAATCTCTTGAAAAGAGTTGTTATTTTCAAGATAGTATTCTTTGGCAGCATCAGACGTAATGGCCTCTATCCTCCTGATTCCTGAAGCAATGGCACTTTCAGAGATGATTTTAAAATGCCAGATATCACCGGTATTTTGTACATGTGTGCCACCGCAGAGCTCAATAGATTTGCCAAAACGGACGGTACGGACGGTATCGCCGTATTTCTCGCCAAACAATGCCATGGCGCCTTCTTTTAAGGCGTCTTCCATAGAAGCATTTCTGTTTTCTTGTAACGCTAATTTGTTATTGATTCGCGCATTGACAAAATCTTCAACTTCCTGTATTTCTTTAGGGCTTAGTTTAGAGAAATGTGAAAAATCAAAACGTAAATATTTAGAATGCACAGCCGAGCCTTTTTGTTCGACATGCTTTCCTAAAACTTCGCGTAAGGCTTGATGCAATAAATGTGTAGCCGTGTGGTTGCTGGCCGTTCTCAAACGTTGTTGTTTGTCTACTACCACTTTAAAAGTTGCCGAAGGGTCTTTTGGCAAATTTTTGGTATAGTGGATAATTAAATTGTTTTCTTTTTTGGTGTCAACAATATAAATTACATTTCCGTTAGGTACTTCTAAATAGCCTTTGTCGCCAACTTGCCCTCCGCCTTCAGGATAAAAAGGGGTCATATCAAATACCAATTGAAAAAGTTCGCCGTCTTTTTTAGAAGTAACTTTTCTGTATCGCATAATTTGTACTTCTGCTTCGAGTGAATCGTATCCTATAAAATTAGTTTCTGTACTTTGGTGCAAAACAATCCAATCATCCGTATCAACAGCCGCGGCAAAACGCGATCTGTTTTTTTGGGCTTCCAATGACTCGTCAAAAGCTGCTTCGTCAAATGAGAGTCCTTTTTCGCGTAAAATAAGAGCGGTTAAATCTTTCGGAAAGCCATAAGTATCGTACAGTTCGAAAATTTTCTCTCCCGAAAGTACCTTTCCTTTTGTGTTTTCAATAATACTGTCTAAACGGGTAAGGCCGTGTTCTAATGTTTTTAAAAAAGAATTTTCTTCTTCTTTAATAACATTGTGAATCAGCGTTTTTTGGGTTTTCAATTCTACAAAGGTATCGCCCATTTGCTTGCTCAATACATTTACCAATTTATAAATAAAGGGCTCTTTTTGCTTTAAAAAAGTAAATCCGTAACGGATAGCCCTACGCAAAATACGCCGTATCACATAGCCGGCACCATTATTTGAGGGCAATTGCCCGTCGGCAATAGCAAAAGCTACAGCCCGTATATGGTCAGCAATTACCCGAATGGCAATATCGGTTTTTTCATCGATGCCATATTCGGTTTGCGTAATGGTTTCTACCTCTCGAATCAACGGAGTAAAAACATCGGTATCGTAGTTAGAGGTTACGTTTTGCAAAGCCATACACAAGCGTTCAAACCCCATACCGGTATCTATATGTTTTGAAGGCAAATCTTCTAGAGAGCCATCGGCTTTACGGTTGTATTGTATAAAAACCAAGTTCCAGATTTCAACCACTTGAGGGTGGTCTTTATTGACCAATTCTCTGCCGGGAGTCGTTGCTTTTTCTTCGGCAGTACGGAGGTCTATATGAATTTCAGAACAGGGGCCACAAGGGCCTTGGGCACCCATTTCCCAAAAATTATCTTTTTTAGAGCCATTTAAAATACGGCCTTCGTCAAGATGCGTTTTCCAATAGTCAAAAGCCTCTTGGTCAAAGGCTAGGTTTTCATCTTTAGCACCTTCAAAAACAGTAACATATAAATTATTTTTATCTATTTTATAAATGTCGGTAAGCAGTTCCCATGCCCAATCAATAGCTTCTTTTTTAAAATAATCGCCAAAACTCCAATTGCCCAACATTTCAAACATGGTATGGTGGTATGTGTCAACGCCCACTTCTTCCAAATCATTGTGTTTACCCGATACCCGTAAACATTTTTGCGTATCGGCAATCCGTTTGACTTCAGGTTTTTTTTGGCCTAAAAAATATTCTTTAAACGGAACCATTCCGGCATTATTAAACATCAAGGTAGGGTCGTTTTTAATAACGATAGGAGCCGAAGGAACTATTTTATGCTGTTTATTTTTAAAAAAATCTAAAAATTGTTGCCTGATTTTTTGCGATGTCATACAGTGTTAATTAAAAGCTAAAAGAATCACTTACTTTTACAGTTGCAAAACATTTTGTAAATTTGTTTATTGCACTGAAAAAAATAAGACACTATGTTGCTTATATAAAGCTACAAAAATAGTACATTTTATATTATGACGAAGGTAAAATATTATTACGATTCAGATACAGTATCCTATCGAAAAATTGAGCTGCGCAAGCGCGATAAATTTAAAAAAATGCTTGGGTTTTTATTGAGTTCGATGGTTATGGGTTTGTTTTTTGTATTTGTATCGTATCAATTTATAGACTCCCCAAAAGAAAAAGCCCAAAAAAGAGAACTTGAAAATCTAAAATTACATTACGGATTGCTGACAAAAAAAATGGGGCAAGTTGAACAGGTTTTAGAAGGTATTCAGCACCGTGATAATGAAATTTACAGATTGTATTTTGAAGTGAATCCCATCCCCGAAGAACAACGTAAAGCCGGTTTTGGAGGAGTTAATAGGTATAAATCGTTAGAAGGATTTGAAAATTCTGATATGATTATTGATGTTACCAAAAACATGGATATTTTGTCGAAGCAATTATACGTTCAGTCAAAATCATTAGATGAAATTATTCATTTAGCAGAAGATAAAGAAAAATTATTGGCGGCAATTCCGGCAATACAACCGGTTAGAAAAGAAGATTTAACGCGTGTAGCCTCTGGCTTTGGTTGGCGTTCAGACCCATTTACCAAGGCGAGAAAAAAACACAATGGGATGGACTTTACCGCACCGACAGGAACGCCGGTTTATGCTTCTGGAAATGGTAAAGCCGTTAGGGTTGACAATAGGGCAACAGGTTTTGGTAACCATATTGAAATAGACCACGGTTACGGGTACAAAACCATCTATGCCCACTTGAGTAAATACAATATTAAAGCAGGGCAACGAGTAAAACGCGGTGATTTGATTGGTTTTGTTGGAAATACAGGGCGTTCGGTAGGGCCACATCTACATTATGAAGTGCATAAAAACGGAAGGCCTATTAACCCGATTAATTTCTATTACGGAAATTTGAGCCCCGAAGAGTTTAAAGAAATGTTAAAAATAGCTTCTCAAGAAGGCCAATCTTTTGATTAATGCATATTAATTTACCCGATAAGAGATATTATAGAATTGGTGAAGTAGCCAAAGCATTTGGTGTCAATGCGTCATTAATTCGTTTTTGGGATAAAGAATTTGATGTTATCAAGCCAAAAAAAAATGCTAAAGGAAACCGGCTTTTTACGCAAGAAGATGTCAAAAATATCCAAATGATTTATCATTTGGTAAAAGAAAAAGGATTTACCTTAGAGGGGGCTCGAAAAAAATTAAAATCAAAACCCGAAGCTATAAAAGACAATCATGCTATCATAGCCCGTTTAGAAGCGGTAAAAGCTGAATTGTTGCGTATCAAAAATCAACTATAACCAACCAAAAATTTATCATTATGAAAAAAGGAGTTATCGCAGGTATAGGCTGTTTAGGCATATCAGTAATAGGAATCATTATTCTTGGCCTTATCATAGGAGGAATGATGTATAAGTTTAATAATACTGCTGTTACTTATGAAGAAGATGCCAAAACAACATGGTCAAATGTAGAAAGTGCCTATCAGCGTAGAAACGACTTGATTGGTAATTTGGTAAAAACGGTACAAGGTGCTGCCGATTTTGAAAAATCAACCTTAGAAAGTGTTATCAAAGCCAGGGCTGAAGCTACCAAAACCACCATCAATGCCAGTGATTTAACCCCTGAAAAAATGGCAGCATTTCAACAAGCACAAAACGGCTTGACCGGAGCATTGAGTAAATTAATGGTAGTTGTTGAACGGTATCCTGAATTAAAAGCCAACAAGAATTTTTTAGAGTTGCAAAGCCAGTTAGAAGGTACTGAAAATAGGATAAATATAGCGAGAAATAGGTTCAATGAAGCCGTAAATATTTATAATAAGCATATTAAGATTTTCCCAAATAACATATTTGCAGGATTTTTAGGCTTTGATGAAATGAGCCGTTATCAAGCTGACCCGGGTTCAGAAAAAGCTGTAGATGTGAATTTCGATTTCGGCAAGAAAAAAGAATAAATTAAAAGCTGGATGACCGGAGACGAAAGTTTGAAGATGTTTTATCAAACTTCCGTCTTCGGACTTCAAACTCAATACTTTTACCAAGAAGAATTAAGTTTATGTTGCACAAAAATATATCAATCTAGTACGAGAAGCGCATGTCAAAAGTAGAAGACTTTTTAACGGCTGCACAAGAGCAGGAAATTATTGATGCAATTCGTACTGCCGAAAAAGATACTTCGGGTGAAATTAGAGTGCATTTAGAAAAGTGTACCGAAAAAGACACTCTCGAAAGAGCCAAAGAAGTATTCTATTTTTTAAAAATGGATGAAACCAAGCAGCATAATGGCGTGTTGTTTTATGTAGCGGTTGAAGATAAAAAATTTGCAGTACTCGGAGATGTAGGAATTGATAAAGTAGTGCCCGATACCTTTTGGGACAGTGTAAGAGATACCGTCTTAGAAAAATTTAAAAACAATCATTTTGCCAAAGGGCTGAAATTAGGAATCCTTGAAGCGGGCACGAAGCTAAAACAGTATTTTCCGTATCGGCATGATGATAAAAATGAATTGCCCGATTCAATTTCTTTAGGCTAAAAAAAACGTTGATATTAACTAAGTATTTTTTACTTTTGGGTTTCAATTTTTAGAACAAATGTCAACATTTTATAAACTCTCTGTTAAGGAGGTTCAACGAGAAACCGAGAACGCGGTTTCTATCCTTTTTGATATCCCGGAAAACCTACAACAAGAATTTCATTTTATTCCCGGGCAATACATCACTATCAAGAAAGAATTGGGTGGTGAAGAAGTCCGCCGTGCCTATTCTATTAGCTCTTCAGTAAAGAGCAACGCTATCAAAATTGGCGTAAAAGCCGTTGATAATGGTACTTTTTCTGTATTTGCAACTAGCCAATTAAAAGCAGGTGATGTATTAGAAGTTGCTCCGCCGGAAGGTAGGTTTATCCTGAAACCCGACATTCCGAACCAGAATTATTTGGCTTTTGTGGCCGGTAGTGGTATCACACCGGTATTGTCAATGATAAAATCGGTGTTAGAAATTGATACCAACAGCCGTTTTGTATTGGTTTATGGAAATAAATCGCCCGAAGAAACCATGTTTAAAAATGAAATTGACACCTTGGTAACAAACCATCCTAATCGATTTTTTGTACAATACATATACAGTAGGGTAACGATAGAAGAAGCCCTCTTTGGCAGGATAGATACATCCATAGTAAATTTTATCTTTAATAATAAACACAAAGAAACAGATTTTGATGCCTTCTTTTTGTGTGGGCCGGAGGCGATGATACATACGGTAAAAGATGAATTGTTGGCCAAAGGAATTAGTGAAGAACACATCTATTTTGAATTGTTTTCGAGTAAAGTTAAAGAGGAAATTGCGACAACAGTAGAAGGGCAAGCCCAAATAACAATTGTATTAGACGACGAAGAAGAAACCTTCTCAATGAAAAAAGAGAAAACAATTTTAGAAGTTGCTTTGGCAAAAGGATTGGACGCCCCATATTCGTGCCAAGGAGGCATCTGTAGTAGTTGTTTGGCACAAGTAACCGAAGGGAAAGCCATTATGGACACCAACACTATTTTGTCAGAAAAAGAAGTGGAGGAAGGTTTGGTGTTAACATGCCAAGCACATCCGGTTACCGATAAAATTACCATTGATTACGATGCAGTATAACTTAAAAAATATATTATGAGTGATGTCTTAAATGCTATTCCTGTGGGTGTTGGACTTGCATTTATGATAGGTCCTGTTTTTTTTGTATTGCTAGAAACCAGTGCCATCAAGGGTTTTAGGGCCGCAGTGGTTTTTGATTTTGGGGTTGTTTTGGCAGATATAGTTTTTATTTATTTTGCCTATTACGGCAGTCGTACGTTATTAGAAAAAATAAAAGACGACCCACGGCTTTTTGTGTTGGGAGGCCTCGTGTTGTTTATTTACGGATTAATTACCATTGTAAAAAGGCGTAGGCCTATAGATACCGAAGCCGAATTGGTTATTGTGAGAAAGAACAATTATATAAGCCTATTTGTTAAAGGTTTCTTTTTAAATTTTATCAATGTCGGGGTATTGGCATTTTGGTTAGGGATGGTAGTGGTTATCGGTCCGCATTTAGAAATGAACGAAACTCGTATTTTTAATTATTTTGCAGCGATTATTGTAGGTTATTTTTTAACCGATTTGATAAAAATAGTATTGGCAAAGCAATTAAAAAATAAGCTCACTCCGGTAGTTATCTATAAAATAAAACTGGGGATGGGCATTGCATTGATGGTGTTTGGCCTTGTATTGGGGTCTAAAGGCTTTATTTCAGATGAAACCATCCATAGGATTGACAATGCTATCGAAAAGAAAATATCGAAGTAAATGGTAATTTTTTAAAATTCAGCGAATCACAAACCTAAACTCCGGTACTGCCAAAACCGCCTTTGCCTCTTTGGGTTTCTTCAAGCACTTCAACTTCTTCCCAACGAGCTTGTATATAAGTAGCAATTACCAATTGTGCAATGCGGTCGCCATCAGTTATTGTAAAATTATCATTAGAAAGGTTTACTAATATGACACCAATTTCACCCCGATAATCTGCATCAATAGTACCCGGTGCATTGAGAACAGTAATCCCTTTTTTGGCTGCCAGTCCGCTTCGGGGCCTTACCTGAGCTTCGTATCCGTTTGGCAAAGCGATAAAAAGTCCGGTTTTGATAATAGCTCTCTCCAATGGCTTAAGAACTACAATTTCATCGATATTAGCTCGCAAATCCATACCGGCAGAAGCCGAAGTTTCATAACTAGGCAATGGATGTTTAGAGGAGTTGATAATTTTTACAATCATTTGTGAAAGATAATTTTGAGTTCGTTTTTTTCATTAATTGCAATAAACACAATAAATAGTAGTATAAATACGGTAGAGATTACATAGTTTTCTTTAAAGTAATAATATGACAGAAAAGACAATCCTACCGAAATGAGAATGTATAAAAAGACCTTACCAACATTGTAAGGTACTTTATAATATTTTTTTCCATAAAAATATGAAATGAACATCATGCCGCCATAAGCAATAAGCGTTGCCCATGCCGAGGCCATAAACCCTATTTTCGGAATAAAAATAATATTAAAAATAATGGTGAGTACAGCGCCAAAAATAGAGAAATACATGCCGTATTTAGTATTGTCGGTCAACTTATACCAAACAGAAAGATTGTTATAAATACCTAAAAAAAGATTGGCCAGTAAAATAACAGGTACAATAGCTAAAGCCTCGTAGTATTCTGGTTTGCCCAATAAAATTCCGGCAAATAAATTGATATAGACAACAACTATCAATAAGAACAATGCCCCGATGATAGTAAACCAAGTAAGTATGTTGGCATAGGTTTCTTTGGCGTTTTTTTTATCGGCATGATTGAAGAAAAAGGGTTCTGCCCCCAACCGGAATGCCATGATATATAAGGTCATAAAAACACCTAGTTTATAACAAGCGGCATATATGCCCATTTGTTCTTTTCCCAACATATCGCCCAACAAGAGTTTGTCTAAATTTTCATTGGTAACATAAGCTAGGCTCCCTACCATAATGGGCAAACCGTATCGCATCATTTTTCTAAAGACCTTTTTGTCAAAGTCAAACTTAAATTTAAAGATATAAGGTAATAATAGTAAAAATGTAATAAAACTGGCTATTAAGTTAGCTATGAAAATATAAATTACTTTGGGGGTAGTGTGGTATGAATTAGTAATAAAACGGGGCAATGAAATATTATTTTTTAATGCATACGGTACAAACCATAAAAAGAAGAGGTTTATAAAAGCATAGATTAAAATATTGATAATTTTAAAAAAGGTGAACTTTAAAGGCCTGTTGGTAACGCGTAAATAAGCATAAGGTATAACAACCAATAAATCTAGGGCAGTTACGAAGGTAAGTATTCTTAAATGAGTTGGGTTTGAAAACCCTAAGAGTGCGGCGAAATAATTGTTAAAGGCCAATAATACCGTTAAAAACACTATGGTAGAAAACAATAAAGTTATAAATGATGTAGAAACAATAGCACCTTTTACTTTCTCTTTAGAAAAAAATCTGAAAAATGCCGTTTCCATCCCAAAACTTAACAAGGCAATGAAATAGGCGGCAAATACAAAATACCAAGTGTTATCGGCATATTTGTCAGATTCGAGTGTGGTAGTATGGAGTTTGGTCAATAAAATATTAATTGCCCTTGGCAATACGGCAGCGATGCCGTAAATGATAGTATCTTTAAAGAAACGCTGTAATGAACTCAAATGGCGATGAATTTTTCACTGTAAATATACATAAAATCAAAGAAAAGGCTCGGTTAAGTTTCGTTTAACAGATAGTGCGGTTTCGATATGTAAAAAAAGAAAAACCCTCTCCAAAAAAAAGGAAAGGGTTTGTAAAATTTTATAAGATATTTTCTTATTAGGCTTCTATCGGTACAATAGAAACATACGATTTATTATCTCTTTTTCTGGTAAATTTAACGATACCGTCAACCTGAGCGTGCAATGTATGGTCTTTGCCCATATATACATTTTCTCCGGGATAGTGCTTTGTGCCTCTTTGGCGAATAATGATATTACCCGCAATAGCTGCTTGGCCTCCGTAAATTTTTACACCTAATCGTTTCGATTCTGATTCTCTACCGTTTTTAGAACTACCTACACCTTTTTTATGTGCCATGATTCTATAGTTTTAAACCTGTCTGCCAGACAGGCATGATTGTTATAATTATAATGAAAAGGCTTATTTTTCTATACCGCCTTTAACTTCGTCTTGCCATTTTTTAAGCGCATCCCATTTACCATCTGCAGCCATCTTAGCTTGTTTAGGCCAAGACCCCGGATTTTTAGAAGCATATCTTGAACCGGCAGCTTCTAAAATAGCTTTTAACTCTTTTTGAGTAGCCTTTGCCAATTTAGCAAAAGTATCGATTCCGGCAGTAACAAAAATTTCTGCAATCTTTGGCCCGATACCTTCAATCTTTTTTAAATCATCAGCTTTTGTTGCTTTTGCAGTTTTTTTGGCAACAGGTTTTGCGGTGGGTTTAGATGCCTGTTTTTTTAGTTCTGCCTTTTTAGCAGGAGCTTTGGCTGCTACTTCTTTTTTAGCATCTTCCTTTTTTGACGGGGCTTTTTTTGCACCACTGGCAATAATACTGTCTATTTGAATTTCAGATAAGTACTGACGGTGTCCGTTCTTAACTTTGTATCCTTTTCTTCGTTTTTTCTTAAAAACGATTACCTTATCACCTTTGAGGTGTTTTAAAATTTTGGCAGTCACTGCTGCGCCTTTTATAGCCGGGGCGCCAATGGTTACTTTGCCATCATCCAATAAAAGAACATTGTCAAAAGTTACTCTTGAACCCTCCTTTTCTTGCAAACGATGTACAAATACCTTCTGGTCTTTTGCAACTTTAAATTGCTGCCCTGCTATCTCTACAATTGCGTACATAATTAGTATCTGTTTTTATAAAACCCCTTGTTGAGAGGTTTCACTTAATTAAAAATGAGTGCAAATATACGTCAATTTCGCAGTTTTGCAATTTTTTATTCAAAATTATTCTTGAACTCATTTAAACTTTTAGCCAATTGAAAAAGTTTAAATGAGTTCATTGAAAAATCAAGTTTAGAAGAGCATTGATAGGTAAATTAATTCACTTATTTTTGTAAAGTAATTTTTTTATTCAAGAATTATGGTAACATATCAAAAAATTAGGTAACATATCGGGTAGAAATACGTCTGATATTCAAAACAACTATTAAAATTTAACAATATGAAAAAACAATTTTTGGCTCTAATAGTATTTTTTTTGACAGTAACGTTACTTACTGCCCAAAAAGTAAACTTTACAGAGTACGATTTAGATAACGGGCTGCATGTTATTTTGCATCAAGATAACAATGCGCCGGTTATTACAACAGGTGTTATGTACAATGTAGGATCTAAAGATGAGGAAGATGGTAAAACCGGAATGGCTCATTTTTATGAACACCTATTATTTACAGGAACAGAAAATATCCCTAGAGGAGAATGGAACAATATAGAATCAGCCAATGGAGGTACCGGAAATGCCAATACAAGTTGGGATAGAACCTATTATTATGAAGTTTTTCCTTCCAATAATTTAGAACTGAGCCTCTGGATGGAATCTGAGAGAATGATGCATCCGATTATTGACCAAAAAGCTGTCGATACTCAAAATGAAGTAGTAAAAGAAGAAAAAAGGCAACGTATGGATAATGCGCCATACGGAAAAGCCCAATACGGCGATATCTATAAATACCTTTTTGATAAACATCCTTACGGTAGGCCTTTGATAGGGCACATAGAAGATTTAGACGCCGCGAAACTCGAAGATTTTAAAGCCTTTTATAAAAAATGGTATATGCCCAACAATGCTGTGTTGGTAGTAGCGGGCGATATTGATATAGACCATACCAAAAAAATGATACAAGAATATTTTGGGCCTATCCCGAAAGGAAATCGCGCTGAGAAAAAGAAAATTATCGAACCTGAAAGAACCAAAGAAGTAAGAGTTAAAGAATACGATGCCAATATTCAACTGCCGGCGGCATTAATAATGTATAAAACGCCGTCTATGGCAGATAGGGATGCGCGGGTACTAAATGTAATTTCAACAATTTTAAGTGATGGAAAAAGCTCTCGATTGTATAAAAAAATGGTCGATGACAAAAAAATGGCCTTGGCAGCCTTTTCATTTTCGAGGCCTTTGGTAGATTATAGTGTGTATGTTGTTGGAGCAATTCCGTTAGGCAATACTTCATTAGATGACCTTATTAAAGAAATTGATGAAGAAATTGAAAAACTTCAAACCGAACTAATTTCAGATAAAGATTTACAAAAAGTAAGAAATAAGTTTGAAAACCAATATGTAAATTCTAATTCGAGTGTACAGGGAATTGCAAGCTCTTTGGCGAGATATTATTTGTTAATGGGTGATACCGGTAAAATTAATAAAGAGCTAGAGATTATCAACTCAATTACCAAAGAAGAAATTAGGGCAGCAGCCAAAAAATATTTAGATAAAAACAAACGTGTGATTATTGATTATTTACCCGAATCGCAAAAAGAAAAATAAGAACACTAAAAATACAACAGAATGAAAACAAAAATAATTTCAATGATATGCCTATTCTTTTTATCATTAAGTTTATCGGCACAAATAGACCGGACTAAACAACCCAAACCGGGACCCGCACCCAAAATTAATTTAGGAAAACCTAAGACTTTTGAATTGAAAAACGGACTCAAAGTGTTGGTTGTTGAAAATCATAAACTGCCTAGGGTAAGTGCCACATTGACCATTGATAATGTACCGATGTCTTTTGGTGATAAAAAAGGTGTTGAAAACCTGTTAGGCGGAATGTTAGGTACCGGCTCAACAACAATTCCCAAAAGTAAATTTGACGAAGAAGTAGATTATTTAGGCGCCAATATTTCGTTTTGGGATGAAGGTGCCCGTGCAAGTAGTTTGTCAAAATATTTTCCTAGAGTATTAGAATTGATGGCAGATGCCGCTTTTCATCCGGTTTTTTCACAAGACGAATTCGACAAACAAATAAAACAAGGCTTAGATGCTATCAAGTCTAGTGAAAATAGTGTAACTGCCATTGCTAACAGGGTACAAAGTGCATTGACCTTTGGTAAAAACCATCCCTTTGGCGAATCTATGAGCAAAGAAACCTTAGAAAAAGTCACATTAGGCGATGTTAAAAATTTATACAACACCTATTATAAACCCAATAATGCCTATTTGATAATTATTGGAGATGTAAAATTTAAAGACATTAAAAAGAAAGTAAAAAAATTGTTTGGGACGTGGAAACCCGGAGAGTTGCCAAAAAAAGAGCTTCCGGCGGTAACCAACCCATCAGAAACAGAAATTGATTTTATTGACGTACCCAATGCCGTTCAATCGGAAATTTCGGTGAGAAATGCGGTAAAATTACACATGAATGACAAGGATTATTATGCAGCGCTATTGGCAAATCAAATTTTAGGAGGTGGAGGTACCGCCCGTTTATTCAAAAATTTACGCGAAGACAAGGGCTATACCTATGGAGCCTATTCACGCATTGGATCTAGTAGGTATGCATCGGTATTCGCTGCTTCGGCAGCAGTGAGAAATGCCGTTACCGATAGTGCTGTAGTTGAATTTGTGAAAGAAATTAAGAATATTAAGACAACACCTATCAGTGCAGACGAATTAAAACTCGCAAAAGCGAAATATGTTGGAAATTTTGTAAGAGCCTTAGAACGGCCGTCAACAATTGCTAACTATGCCTTAGATATCGAAAGGTTAGGATTGCCCGAAGACTACTATGAAAATTATCTTAAAAATATCGATGCCGTTACCATAGAAGATGTACAAAAAGCTGCCGATAAGTATTTTAAGATTGATAATGCCAGAATTGTAGTTACCGGAAAAGGAGTAGACGTTGCCGATAAATTAGAAAAATTAGGATATAAAGTAAACTATTTTGACAAATACGGCAATGCTATTGAAAAACCGAAATTTTCAAAACCAATACCAAAAGGAGTCACTGCAAAAACAGTGATAGAAAATTATATCAAAGCCGTTGGAGGCTTAGACAAATTAAAAGCAGTTGCCTCTGTGGTTACCAAATACGAAGCCAATGCTATGGGCTCAACCATTTTGGTAGAAGAAAAACGGGTGGCCGATAAATATAAAAATACAACCTATGTAAATGGTGCCCCTATGGCGACCGTAGTGGCAAATGATACAGAAATGTATATGAAACAAGGTGCTAATAAAATACCGATGCCCAAAGCAATGTTAGACGATTTGAAAGACTCATTCGGCACTTTTGTGGAATTGAGTTATTTGAATAATGATAAAGTGAAACTAACCGGAATCGAAACAGTTGAAGGAAAAGATGCCTATATAATCGAAGTTCCCGGAAAAACAGTTTCAGCAACGCTGTTTTATGATATGGAATCAGGCTTAAAGGTGAAAGAAATTTCGGTGGTGAATATGGGAGGCAGGGCACAGAAAAACGAAAGCCTTCTCTCAGAATATAAAGAATATGACGGAATTAAATTTCCCGTTAAAAAAGTAGGGTCTTTCGGCCCGCAGAAAGTAGAATCAACTTTAAAAGAAGTACTCATTAATAAAGGCGTGTCTGAAGACGATTTTAAGTAATTTTTAAACATGAGATAGATGAGGCTGTTTAAGAAGTATTCCTTTTTAGACAGCCTTATTTTTTAAACTCGAATTATGTATTAGCCCCAACACTTCGGGAATGAAGAGTCTTGAAAATGCATAAAGCCGGGTTAAACTATTTCCTATTGGTCATATAAACCCCTAACAAAATTAACCCCCCGCCAATAAGCTGAATGACCTTTAGGTGTTCACCATCTAACAAACCCCAAGAGACAGCTACAATAGGGATTAAATAAGTAACCGAAGTAGAAAATACCGGAGAGGACATCTGTACCAATCGGTTAAACAAGGTTTTGGCAAAGGCAGTACCAAACACCGCCAATAAAGTAATATAAATTAAAGAGGGGCGTGTAGCTTCAGTAAGCTCAAAAGTTTGAAAAAATCCCGAATACCAAAGAACCATAGAAGCAGGGATAATTAGAATTACAAAGTTTCCTGTTGTAACACTCAAAGCACTCAAATCTGATAAGTATTTTTTTAGGATATTTACATTGAAAGCATACCCTATAGACGATGCTATCACAAAAAAGGCATACCAGTAATTTTGATGGGGATTTAGTTCAGCACCCTTAAAAATAAGGATTGCCGTACCGATGAGCCCAATTAAAATACCGGTCAGTTGACGCGGTATAAAACGAAATCCGAAAAGCAAGGCGCCAATCAATAAGGTATTTAAAGGAGTGAGCGAATTTAAAATTGAAGCAATAGAACTATCAATTCCGTTAATGGCATAAGCAAATAAAAAGGCAGGGAAAAATGTTCCTAAAACGGCCGTTAAAAAAATATAGTACCAATGTTTTTTTTGTATGGTAAAAAGTTCTTTAAAACCTACCGACAGCAATACAATAGCCGTAATTAAAATACGTAAGGCACCAACTTGTATTGGGGTAAGGCCAATAAGCGATTTTTTAATTAAAATAAAAGAACTCCCCCAAATAATAGAAAGTACTAGTAAGTAAATCCAGCGTAGTTGAACATTTCTCATCCGGTAAATTAATCTTTGCAAAAATCGTATAATAATTTAGAATACTATATTTTTGTGTTCTAAATTTTAAACAGATGAAAAATCGTATTAATATAATAGTAGTATTGAGTTTGATGACGGCATTTATTTCGTGTCAAGAAAAGGCAGTAAAAAAAGAGATAGCCGTAAAAATCATTGAAAAGAAGGAGGCCTCGGCAATTGCAAATATAAAAAAGGCTTCATTGAATATTGAAGGGATGACCTGTGAAATCGGCTGTGCTAGAACCATACAGTCAAAATTGTCAAAAACCGATGGAATAAAATCTGCAAAAGTAGATTTTGATAAAAAAACGGGAGTGGTTGAATATGATGCTAATAAGATTTCTGAGAAGCAAATTGTTGCCGCTGTAGAAAAGATTGCAGGGGGAGATTTGTACAAAGTGACTGATATAAAGACAACTGAATAAAAAAACCCACCAAAAAAACCTTGCTTTTGTGAAATATAATTGGTTATTTTGCGTTTCGTTAACGTATAAAAACTAAAATTTTCAAACAAATGAAATTATTAAAAGGATTATTGGTAATTGCTTTAGTAAGTTTAATTGCCGTTTCGTGTAAAGAAGCAAAAGACAAAGCAGAAGATGCTGCTGACAAAGTAGAAGAAGTAGCTAAAGATGCTGCTGATACTGCCGGAGATGCAGTTGACGCTACCAAAGAAGCTGCCGGAGATGCAGTTGACGCTGCCGGTGAAGCAGTAGATTCAGTAAAAGCAAAAGCAGGTGATGCTGTAGATGCTGTAAAAGAAGGTGCTAAAGATGTAAAAGAAGGCGCTGAAAAAGCTGTAGATGCAGCTGCTAAAAAAGTAGAAGATGTAAAGGATGCAGTGAAAAACTAATTTCTTACAACGATACCTTAAAAAGGCTTCCAAACTGGAAGCCTTTTTTTATGCACTTAATTTAGCTGCCGGGTAATACCATTTTGTAATCAAATTGAAATAACTTCCCCTTTCCGTAACGATAAAAACAAAAAAACAAGGCTTATAAAGAATAAGATGCCTGTCAATTGATGCAATACGCCATAAACTAGCGGAATGCCGCTTCTAATATGTAAAAGGGTGAGTATCCCTAAAGTCAGTTGAATAATTACTAATACACCGGCAGCTGTCAACCAAAATTTGGCACGTTGGTAAAGCCTTGTTCGATATTTGAAATAAAGATAAATGGTAAAAATGAGTATAATATAAGCCAATAAGCGATGTACAAATTGTATCAATGCCGGTGCAAAAACAAAAGTGTCGTAATTTGTTAAATTATGCAAATTCCAGTTGGCGGGGTTTGCCAATACATCAGGAATAAAATATCCGTTCATATCGGGCCATGACGGATAGTACAATCCGGCTTTCATACCCGACATCAACCCCGCAAAAATCATCTGAATAAAAGTTATGGAAATCAACAAGAAAATAATTTTCGCCTCCGGTTTTTTGGCACTATTCTTATAATTATAAACATCGGCAACGGCCTTTGCCATGGCAGTGATACTTACAATAGCCAATATAAAATGAAGGCTTAATTTATAAGCATTTACCCAAGGCCTATCAACCAACCCGCTTTGTACCATAATCCATCCGGCAGAAGCCGTAAGAGCCGTAAAAAAAATGACTACCCCCAATCTTTTAATCAAGTAAAAATCAATTTTTTTGCGGATGACAAATAGTATAAACGGAATTAAAAAAATAAAACCGAGTATACGTACCCAAAGGCGGTGTGCATATTCCCAAAAGTAGATAAACTTAAAATCGCTTAGAGTAAAATGTGCATTTATCTTATGATATTGCGGGGTTTGTTTATACAAGTCAAAAGCCTCTTGCCATTGTATTGTATTTAATGGCGGAATGACACCACTTACAATATCCCAACGCGTAATTGACAAACCCGAACCCGTTAGCCTGGTAATACCACCCAAAATTACCTGCCCTATAAGCATTACCAATCCCGTAATGAGCCAAATTCTAATCGTTTTAGTGTATTTATACTGTTGATTTGCCATTGATGCAATAGATTATTGATTGCAAATGTAACAATACTATTGATGCCTGCGATATCTTTTATCGTAGTTTCACACGAATTTATTTGTATTATTTAACGGTTTTATATTAGTATTACTCAACAAAATAAAACAATACAAAGGCCAATAAACATCTATCTATTCATACCCCTTTGCGGAGGTTCTTGTCTTTTTAAGATCAAATCCCTCGATGAGGGTTTCATAATTTGAAGTTATAAATGAGAAAGAGGGTTTTTAAAGTGCTTTAGGCTTCAAACGTGATTTGTTATAGAAAAAAATATATTTTATCTGTCAGTATAGCCCTAAATATTGGTGATACACGGTAGTTTTGTTCAATTGTAGTAACAATATTATTTTCTTTTAAACTGAATTAAATTAACAAGGCCAAAAACCATGAGTGCCGGCAGTACCCATCCTAACCTATGTTGAGCCAGCGGAATGAGTTCAATAATATTCTTGATGTTGTCAGTATAACCAATAGCTTGCAAAAAATCAGGAAAACTAAATAAAATAGTTGTAATTACTACTATTCTAAAAACCAAAGGCGTAGCATATTTTTGGGGCATAATATTTAAAAAAATGAGTACTACGGTGATGGGATAAATAAATAATAACGCCGGTACGGCAATTTTGATAATGTAGTGCACATCAAACTGGCCTACCAATATCCCCAATAGGCAAGCAATACCGGCAGTAATTACATAAGCCATTTTAGATTGATGAAACAAGCCTTTAAAAAAGTCGGCCGTACCCACAATAACAGTGACAGCGGTAGTAAAACAAGCCAAGGCTACCAGCACACTTAAAAAAAGCCTTCCGATATTGCCTAAGGTTTTTAAACTCAATTCAGACAATAGAGCTGTTCGCGTGATGGTACTGTCAAATTGAGTATTGTAAAAAGCACCAATAACTATTAAGCCGGTATATATTACAAATAACCCTAAGGCAGCCAGTATACTGGCTTTTATCATAATTTCTTTTTTGGCTTTAAAAGAAGAATAGCCTTTTAAATTCAGAGAGATGGTTACGATACCTCCCATTAGTAAGCCCCCTAAAGCATCATAGGTTTGATAACCTTCCAGCAATCCACTCACAAAAGGAGTTTTGTATGATGACGCTTTCATTTCGGTCGGAGCCAAAAAAATCCCAATCCCAATAATGGCTACTAAAATGATGACGATTAGCGGAGTGAGTATTTTTCCTAAAATATGTAATACATTGTTTCTATTCATCACAAATACAAAAACCAAGGCAAAGTAAATACTGCTGGTTACCAAAGGGCTGATGTCAAAAAAAGGACTGATGGCCATTTCATGGGTTACCGATGCCGTTCTCGGAATCGGCAAACTTATGGAGATGATATAGATAGACAGGCAAAACAGCAAACTAAAAATAGGCGACACCTTATTGGCAAAATCTAGCATGGTACCTTGTAACTTTGCATGGGCAAATAGTGCCAGTAGCGGAATTAAAGTAGCTGAAATGATAAATCCGAAAGTTACCAGCCACCAATCGCTGCCCGCATGCAACCCTAAAAACGGCGGCAATATTAAATTACCGGCACCAAAAAAACCCGAAAATAGCGCAAATCCGATGATAAAAGTTTCTTTGGCTTTATGCATTTCGTATTTTTTTGAATAATAGAAACCCGAAACCAACCAATATATAAAGTACACAAATGGCCAACAAACTAAATTTTAAAACCGCAAAAAAATAAGCTGTTGATGCCCATACCTGCTGTATGTCACCTTGTAATAATCTAATAAGGGCGATATTTTCAATGCTATCGGATAGTGCCATGAAAAATGCTGCCCAAATGAGTATGTTGCCAAACCGGTGAAACCATTTGTTTTTTCGTAAACCTGCCTTGAGTTTATAAATGAGTAAAGCAACAAATAAAGAATAGAGTATCAGAAATACAAAATCGAAGCCCAAACTCAAAGCAGCCGATATTTTTGCCGGTTCGTTCCATGAGCTTAAAATAGCCCGAGAGTTTTCAATACGCTTTGCCAATTCAAAAGAAACAATGCCCTTTTTACAGGTAGAATTGACTAACGGAGCACCAAAGTAGTGCATCACTATAATACTTATAACCAATAGAAATAATAAAACTAAAATGCTTTTTTTTCCGGATGATTGTAAAGATTTAGAAAAAGGGATAAAAGGCATGCGGATAAAATAATCTTAAAAAATTGACAAAATTAGTGCCTAAGGTACTTATTTTTGTGGTATGTACGATTTTTTGAAGTATAAAAATGTAGCTATTCGATACCGTGATACCGGCAAAGGAAGGGTGGTTGTATTACTCCATGGGTTTTTAGAAAATAGTAGTATGTGGAATGAGCTGGTTGTACACCTTTCAAAGCAATACAGAGTGGTTTGTATCGATTTGCTCGGTCATGGCAAGTCTGGCAACTTAGGTTATATCCATACAATGGAAGCGCAAGCCCAACTGGTAAAAGCCGTTTTACGTCATTTGCGGTTGCGCAAATATATCTTAGTGGGGCATAGTATGGGCGGTTATATTAGCCTTGCTTTCGCGGAAATGTATCCACATACTGTCAAAGGATTGTGCTTGATGAATTCAACAGCCATGGCAGATAGTGAGGAAAAGAAGGCGAGTAGGGATAGAGCCATTGAAGCTGTTAAGCATAATTATAAAATCTTTATACGTATTGCTATTCCGAGTTTATTCGCAGAAGAAAACAGAAGTGCTTTTAAATCAGAAATTATACAACTTACCAATGAGGCCTTAAAACTGAGCCGGCAAGGAATCATTGCTTCTTTAGAAGGAATGAAAATACGAAAAGATAGAACAGCTTTGTTAAAATTGATTACCTTTCAAAAATTAATGATTATCGGTAAAAAAGACCCCATTTTAATACCTGCAATGCTTATGAAACAAGTACAATATACCAATACCAAAATAATAGAACTCCCAGGCGGCCACATGAGCCATATAGAAAACAAAGAAACCTTTGTCAATGTCATCAAAGAATTTGTCTGTACTTGTAATTAGAAACCTTTTTTAACGACAACACTAATGCACAAAATAACCCTTTTATGAACCTGTCTTCTAAACTGTTACCCCTTTCATTTTTTTTACTGTCAATGCTGTCTTGTACAGAAAAGAAAGCTCCTTTGTTTTCAATTCAAGGAACGGTTTCTCCGGTAACGATGAAATATATCATTTTACAACGCGAAGACGATATTGAGCGGAAAATTACAACCGTAATAGATACACTTTTTATTGCAAAAGACGGTACTTTTCATACAGACAAAAATCTGGAACCTAATGTATATTCATTGGTATTAGATACTGATAAAAGGGTAATGCTTGCCATCGATAAAGGCCAGCGCCTTACGGTAAAAATAACAGCTGCCGATAGTGAGAATATTGAGGTATCAGTACAAGGTTCAAAAGACGCACAAGCATTATTGGCGTATGAGGCTTTTCGGAAAAAATCATTGGATAGGCTGGTACAGTCGGTCAGGAGAAAAGTGAAAGCCATCAAAGAAAGCGAACATCCAGATGAAGCCAACATAGGCGAGTTAGAACGTTTGGAGATTGAAAACTACGAAAAACATTTAGATGAACTCAATGCATTTATTAAAAAAAATATGGGCACTACTGTGGGTTTATACGCTACCTCTATTCGCTGGAAAGGAGCCTCAAACCTTTCTTTTTTTGATTCGCTGGCAACAGCTTTTGAAGCGGCACATCCAAACCTAGAAGTAACTAAAAAATTAAGAGAAAAGGTAACGCGCTTGCAGCAAACTTCGGTAGGGGGTACGGCCGCAACTATCGAAATGAAAACAGCCGATGGTACGCTGTTGAGTTTGGCTTCAGTCAAAAAAAAATATACTTTAATTGATTTTTGGGCGAGTTGGTGTGGGCCTTGCCGCAGCGAAAGCAAGATATTGAATACGCTTTATGAAAAGTACCACGATAAAGGATTTGAAATTTACGGGGTCTCTTTAGACGATAAACGCGACAAGTGGCTAAAAGCTATAGAAAAAGACCACCGTAACTGGCCCAATGTATCTTCGCTGGAAGCCTTTAAAACCAAAGCTGCTTATGACTATGCCGTAACGTCATTGCCCATGAATTATCTCATTGACGCCGAAAATAAAATTATTGGTAAAAATTTACATGAAGATGAATTGGTAAAGTTGCTGGGTGAACTTATAAGTAAAGATTAATATTTCTTTTTAGCTATGTCAGAAAAATTTATGCAGTATACTCTGTTCAACCCCATAGAGCCTTTCTGATACATATTCAAAAACCAATCAATATCTAGTCGTTTTTTATAATACCTTTTTACCTGAGTTCTTTGACTGGTAAAATAAAATCTATTGGTTTTCGAATCTACAAAAGGGCAAAAATCTAATGCCGGCGAATTTACATTTTTTAGTAAAGTTGCTTTTTGCCAAAGACCATCTTTTTGATAACTAATATATAAATCACTGCCTCCTTGCCCTTCATTGGGCCGGTGAGAACTAAAAATCAGATATCTTTCGTCGGGGTCAACAAAGGCATTGAATTCATAATATTTTGTGTTAACACCTCCCGAAACCGAAACGGGTTCTTGAAATTGGCCATTTTTAAAAGCACTTACAAAAATATCTTCGTTGCCCTTTGTGCCTTTTCTTGCCGATGTAAAATACAGCGTTCCGTTTTTTGTTAGGGACGGATAAAACTCATCGGCCTCGGTATTGATGGGTTGTCCTAGGTTTTTAGGTTTAGACCAATCGCTTTTAATTTTATCCACATACCAAATGTCGTAATCTTTAGGTTGAATAGAATCTTTATGAGTCGGCCTGTTAGAAACAAAATAAAGGCGTTTGCCATCTTGCGAAAAAGCCGGTTCTAAATCTCTGTAATTTCCGGTAAACGAAACGGTTTTTGGCTTACTCCAACCATTATTTTGTTTGGTAATAAATGCGATAACGGCAACCTTACTTTTCAGGCCGTCAACGGTAAAATATATTTTATTGCCATCGGGTGCTATGGCAATATCCCTAACATTCGGGTAGTCTTTAAAAAGTTCGGGTAAAAAAGCGGCCGGCTTGTCTTGGGCTTTGATAATAAATGAGACTAAAAACAGGATTAAAAATACCAATAACCGAACCATAAGTAGTTTTTAAAAGTTTTTAAAGTTAATTTATATAGATTGTTAAATCTTATAAAAAATTCTTAATTAACTCTTTTTGGCTAAGTTCTATTTACCACAGCAAAAAATAGCAACTACTCTCCTGCAAGGCCTCGAAGGCCTTGTAGGTATTAAAATTAAGACCTACAAGGTTTGATAACCTTGCAGGAGAATTTTATGGTAAAAACAGGATGCTATCATAGTTCCCATTTTTTATTTTAGAATGATATTTAATAATTTAGTTATTATGCTGTTCTAATTAGAACTTGGCTCTCTTTTTTAACAAAGCATTCCACCCTTGTGCTGTCAATGCAATCTTTTGGCCAGCCCTTGTTACCAAATGCATTCCTTCATCCGGGGTTGTAATATGGCCAATAACTGTTAAATTTGGGTTGGCTTTTATTTTAGGATAATCTGCCGTATCAATAGTAAACAGCAATTCGTAATCTTCGCCACCACTCAATGCAACCGTGGTGCTATCAATGTTAAATTCTTCGCAGGTTGAAATTACTTGAGGGTCTAAAGGTATTTTATCTTCGTAGAGGTTACAACCTACCTCACTTTGTTGACAAATATGGATGATTTCCGACGATAGCCCGTCACTAATATCAATCATTGCCGTAGGTGTTACTTTTAACTCTTTTAATAGTTTGAGAATATCTTTTCGCGCTTCAGGCTTTAACTGGCGTTCTATCAAATACGTATAATTGTCTAAATCGGGTTGTGCATTCGGGTTTACTTGAAAGACTTGTTTTTCACGTTCTAAAACCTGTAAGCCTAAATAGGCAGCGCCTAAATCGCCACTTACTACTAGTAAATCATTTGGTTTAGCGCCATTTCTATAGACAATATCTTTGGCATTCGCCTCGCCGATAGCCGTGATACTAATTAATAATCCTTTGGTAGAAGAAGTAGTATCACCACCCACCAAATCAACCTTATAAGTAGCGCATGCCAAATGGATGCCCGCATATAATTCTTCAATAGCCTCCAACGGAAAACGATTTGACACAGCAATAGAAACCGTAATTTGTGTTGCCAGCCCGTTCATGGCATAGATATCTGATAAGTTTACCATTACCGCTTTATATCCCAAATGTTTCAGGGGCATATAACTCAAGTCAAAATGAATGCCTTCTACTAATAAATCGGTAGTAACCAACACTTGTTTTTTATCAAATTGTAAGACAGCAGCATCATCACCCACTCCTTTAACAGAAGATTTATGAATCAATTTAATACTATCAGTTACGTGTTTGATCAATCCGAATTCTCCTAATTCAGCAAGAGAAGTACGTTGTTCGTTTTTGCCTTTTAACATTTAATAATCAATTTTAGTTAGAAAATGGTATTTTTAACAACTCAAAAGTACTACTTATGAAGCGAATGCTACCTATATTCTTGATGCTTTTATTACTGACAAGTACTATTGGTTTTTCTCAGAAACCTATATTTGGGTTTAATCAACTTGTTGAGTCAGAAGCAAAAGCAGCTCATAAAGTCATAAACCACAAAGCTAATTTAAATACGGCAAATTATGATATCACATACCACCGGTTAGATTTTACGGTTGATCCGTCAGTGGCCATTATAAGTGGTATTGTTACTACAACTTTTACGGCTAAGAGTAATATGGCTACGGTTACTTTTGATTTGGCGGATAATATGACGGTTTCAGAAGTTACTCAAAATACCAATACTTTGACATTCACCCAAAATGCCAATGACGAGTTGGTAATTACATTGTCACAACAATTAACACAAGGCCAATCAACAACAGTTAAAATAACATATAGCGGTAATCCGATAAGTTCAGGTTTTGGCTCTTTTGAGCAAACTACACATAATGGCACTCCTATTATTTGGACATTGTCAGAACCCTATGGAGCCAAAGGATGGTGGCCCTGTAAACAAGATTTGAATGATAAAATTGACTCTTTAGATGTATATATTACAGCTCCCGAACAATATGTAGCCGTTTCTAATGGCTTAGAACAAAGCCAAACGGTAAATGGTGCAAATAAAACAACACATTTTAAGCACAGGTATCCTATTCCTGCATACCTTGTTGCCATTGCCGTGACCAATTATACCGTGTATTCGCATCTAGTTGCCAATAACGGCAACCCTTTTGATATTGTAAATTATGTATATCCTGAAAGTTTCGCAACCGTTCAACATCAAACAGGTGTTACCGTAGATATTATCAATCTTTATACACAGTTATTTGAAGAATATCCTTTTGCCAATGAAAAATACGGACATGCACAATTTGGTTGGGGTGGCGGTATGGAACACACAACGGTTTCGTTTATGGGAGATTTTAACAGAGGATTGATTGCACACGAATTAGCACATCAGTGGTTTGGCAATAAAGTTACCTGTGGCAGTTGGAAAGATATTTGGCTAAACGAAAGTTTTGCTACTTACTTGGCGGCACTTACTATTGAAAACTTAGACGGCGATACGCCTTTTAAAGATTGGCGCGTCAGCACCATAAATTCGATAACCTCACAACCTGACGGGGCGGTATATTTATCAGATACAGATACTACGAATGTAGGAAGGATTTTTAACGGGCGCCTATCGTATAGAAAAGGAGCTATGGTATTGCACATGCTGCGTAAAAAACTTGGAGATGCTGTCTTTTTTCAAGGGATGAAAAATTATTTATCTGATACGAATTTAGCTTATGGATATGCAAAAACTCCTGATTTTATGGCAAATATGGAAGCTGTAAGCGGGCAAGATTTGAGCGAATTTTTTAATGATTGGATTTATAATCAAGGGTATCCGAGCTATACGGTTACTTGGAACCAACCCACAGCAAATCAAGTAAATATTAAAATACACCAATCGCAAAGCCATCCTTCGGTTGCTTTTTTTGAAGCTCCGGTAACCATTAGGCTACACGGCTTAGGAGGGGAAACTCTCGATATTGTTGAAAATAATACTGTTAATGACCAAGAATTTTTAGAAGCCGTAAACTTTCAGGTTACTCAAATAGAAATTGACCCTGACAGTCATTTGATTTCTAAGAATAATAGTGCGGTTCTCGACGTAGAAGAAGAAATGGTAACATCTAAATTTAATATCTATCCGAATCCGGTTTCTTCACACTTATTAATTGATAAACCCAGCGATGTGACAGTAGAAAGAATTCTTATTTTTAATGCATTTGGACAACGAGTAAATAGGCTAAAACCTATAGAAAGGATAAATGTATCGAAATTAGCTTCCGGAATTTATTTTATAGAGCTTAAAACCAATAAAGGATTGATGTACAAAACATTTTTAAAACGTTGATTAAAAAGGGCTCTTGGCATTACAGAATAATAAAAATTGTGTAAGAAACCTTACATTTATAAGACTAAAATAAGATTATGGTATTTAAAAAATTATTCTCATCCCTTTTATACTTATTGTTTATATGTACAATTTTAATAAGTTGTTCTTCATCTGATAATCAGATAGAAGTAGTGCAGATTATGGCAGATGCTGACAATGATGGAATTATTGATGCTGATGATAACTGCCCGTCAACCCCAAATGCAGATCAAGCGGATGCAAATAATAATGGAATTGGCGATGTGTGTGAACAAGTGATGAGTACAAGAATCGTGTGTGAGAACGGTATGGCAGGAGAATTTCCGTGTAATAATTACGATTTAATGGCTCATATAACCTTGAGTGAAATGGTAGCTACTGCAGGAAATGATGTTTGGGGTTGGACAGACAGTACTACCGGAAAAGAATACGTATTAATGGGATTAAATAACGGCACCGGCTTTATTGACATATCAGACCCTTTAAACCCAATATATTTAGGTAAATTACCAACAGCAACTTTCAATAGCCCATGGAGAGATATAAAGGTATATAACGATTATGCTTTTATAGTAAGTGAGGCCAATAATCATGGCATGCAAGTATTTGATTTAACCAAACTCAGAAATGTTACCAATCCGCCACAAACATTTTCAAGTGATACAAATTATACCGGTTTTGGCCACTCGCATAATATTATTATTAATGAAGCTGTGGGATTTGCCTATGCCGTTGGTACCAATATTTTTGATGGCGGGCCTCATTTTATTGATATTCAAAACCCATTGAACCCTATTGCTGCAGGGGGTTATAGCAATGATGGCGAAACTCATGATGCCCAAGTAATAACTTATAATGGGCCCGATACTGATTATGTTGGCAAAGAAATTTTTGTTGGAAGTAATGGAAATGAAGTTGTGATTGTTGATGTTACGGATAAAGAAAACCCTAGAAATATTTCGACATTGTCATATCCTGATGTAGGGTTTACACATCAAGGTTGGTTTACCGAAGACCACCGGTATTTTATCGTGGGCGATGAATCGGATGAAACGATGCTTGGCATAAGGACCCGCACGATAATTTTAGATTTTACCGATCTTGACAACCCCATATTTAAGGCCGCTTATTTAGGCCCGACCAGAGCCATTGATCATAATGGTTATGTAAAGGGTACACTTTTCTATTTAGCAAACTATACGGCAGGGGTTCGTTTTATCGATATTTCAGCAATTGACAACAATGGTTTAAACGAAGTTGGATTTTTTGATACTTACCCGGAGAACAACAGTGCTAATTTTAATGGAGTTTGGAATGTATATCCTTATTTTGAAAGTGGAAATATCGCTATTAGCGATATAGACAGAGGCTTATTTATTGTCAGAAAAACCGGTTTTTAATTTAAAAATTGTTTCTTGCACTTAATGACTCATTCTATTTTAGATAACGCATTTAAAAAGGCCAAGCCGCTGAGTATCAATAAAAGTACTAAGTTGATATTTTTTAGTGACTTGCATAAGGGCGATAACAGCTATGCCGATGATTTTACGCACAATATGCAAATTTATGAATATGCCATCAGAGATTATTATCAAAAAAATTACACTTATATCGAATTAGGAGATGGTGTTGAACTTTGGGAAAATTATTCTTTTGAGCCTATTTATAAAGCACATAAAAATATTTTTGAGTTGTTAAAACTATTCCATCAAAACGATAGGCTACACATGCTTTGGGGAAACCACGATATGATTTTTAAAGACCCTAAAACCGTTGAAAAAATTGCACGAAAGTTTTTTAATCCGAAAACCGTTCGAGAAAAAGAATCGCTTTTTAATTTAAAATATTATGAAAGTATCTTGTTACAGATTGAAGGTACTACAAATAAAATATTATTGATACACGGGCATCAGGCAGATTTGTTGAATTATAAATTTTGGAAAACCAGCCGATTTTTTGTCAGGTATTTTTGGATGCCGTTGCAAAAATGGTTTGGCGTAAAAGACCCGACGAGTCCGGCAAAAAATTATAAAAACCTCATTAAAGTTGAAGAAAAATTAAAAGATTGGATGTTAAAAAATAATAATCAGATGGTCATTGCCGGCCATACACATAGGCCACGTTTTCCTGACCCGGGAGAATTGCCTTATTTTAATGACGGTAGTTGTGTGCATCCCAATTCAATTATAGGGCTAGAAATAGAAAATTTAGAGATAACCATGGTAAAATGGCATATCCAACTTGATAGCCAACAAAAAAATAGTATTGTAAAAACAGTGTTGGAAGGGCCTAAAAAATTGGACTTGTATTTGTAAATAAGTGAATGAACAATATAGTCTTATAAAATAAAATAGATTCTTCACTTCGTTTAGAATGACAAATCATACCCTGCCCACTGACTACTGCCTACTGAAAATTATCACATTCCCCGTTCTTTCTGAATCTGCTCATAGGCCATTTGTATTTGCCTGAATTTCTCCTCGGCACCTTTAACGTGTTCTTGCCCTAAATGCCTTACCTTATCAGGATGGTGTTTTTTCACCAATCGCCGATAGGCTTTTTTCACTTGTACATTGGTAGCACTTTTGGTAATTTCGAGTATTTTATAAGCGTTTCCCGAAGCATCGTAAAACATGGCTTTGATTGATTCGAAGTCGCGGTTACTGATATACAGGTATACCGAAATTCTTTTAATAGTATCTATCTCTGCCTGGCTTACAAATCCATCTGCTTTGGCAATGCCAAATAAAAAATGCAGTAGTTGCAATCGCGACGCATGATCCATACGTTGGCGTATTTGCAAACATACCTGCCTTGTTGAGATATTGTTCTTTTTTATGATTCCGTTAAAGAGTTTAAAGGCTTTGTTAGCACGCGCCGTACCGTACATATTGATGAAATTTTGCCTGACAAAACGCAATTCGCGCTTGTCTATTTTACCATCGGCTTTAATGACTACGGCAGCTAAAATCAATAAGCTAATTTCAAAATCACCCGATGAGGTTGTGGTAGCCTTGCTGCTTCTTCTATCGGTTTGTCGATATTCTTTGAGGTCTGTCTCAGAAAATCCGTCAATAAAACTCCCTAACACAAAGCCTATGATTCCGCCAATGGGCCCGCCAAAAGACCATCCTAATGTGGCACCTAGCCATTTTGAAAAATTTGACATGTACTAATTCTTTCTAATATTTTTCAAAGATACATTTATTGTAAATATCTCTTATCTTTGTCGTCAATTAATAGACAAAATACTTAAAATTATGTATCCAGAAGAAATAGTAAAACCCATGCGCCAAGAGTTGGTAAATGCAGGGTTTAAAGAATTATATACTGCTCAAGACGTTGAAAATATCCTTAAAGAAGGAGGTACTACGTTGATTATGGTGAATTCTGTTTGCGGGTGTGCCGCCGGAACGGCTAGGCCGGGTGCTGTAGCATCATTACAATTTGATAAAACCCCATCACACCTCGCTACAGTTTTTGCCGGGGTTGATACCGAAGCGGTAAACAAAGCGAGAGAACATATGGTGCCTTTTCCACCTTCGTCGCCTGCCATAGCCCTATTTAAAGACGGTGAATTGGTACACATGCTCGAACGCCATCATATTGAAGGCCGCTCTGCGGAAGTGATTGCCGATAATTTAGCCGGAGCTTACGAGGAGTATTGTTAAGAAAGAGTCAACTCTTTTAAAAGAGGGATTTTAATTTTTAAAATTTATAAAAAAGGCCTCTGATTGTTCAGAGGTTTTTTATTTTTAAGGCATGAACGAACAGCAAATTCTTGACAATACCATTATTTTTGTAAAAGAGGTTTTAAAAAATGCAGAAGGCGGACATGATTGGTTTCATATCCAACGCGTGTATAACAACGCAAAACTTATTGCCAAAGGCGAACATGCTGACGGCTTTATTGTAGCTTTGGGAGCCTTACTGCACGATATTGCCGATGCCAAATTTTACGATGGAGATGAAACTATTGGCCCGCTTAAAGCAACTGAGTTTTTATTGAAACAAGATGTTGATAGTGCTGTGATAGAACACGTAGTTCAAATTATCAAAAATATTTCATTTAAAGGCGGTAATGTCAAGCGCACCTTTTCATCTAAAGAATTAGATATTGTACAAGATGCCGACCGGCTAGATGCCATTGGAGCCATTGGTATAGCCCGATGTTTTAATTATGGTGGATTTAAAAATAGGGCTATTTATAATCCGGATATTCAACCTAATATGAATATGACCAAAGAAGAATATAAAAAATCTACGGCGCCTTCTATCAATCACTTTTACGAAAAATTATTACTGTTAAAAGATAAAATGAATACTAAAACCGGACAGCAAATTGCCACAGAAAGGCATAAATTTATGGAACGGTATTTACAGCAATTTTATGCCGAGTGGAATGGCAGCTGTTAACTTTAAAATATATTCTAAGAACTGTTTTAGTTTTTTTATCATATACCCGTACCCGTTTATCACCATAGTTTTTGTAACCTTTTATCCATTTCTTAATCTAACGGATATAAATAATCAAAAACTATAAAAATGAAAACGATTAAAATTTTTAAAAAGATGGCAGTAACCCTAGTAATGCTTTCTGTTACAGGTATCTCAGGCTTCTCTCAAGAAACCACAACATTGACAGACCCCGAAGTGGCTTCGGTGGCTGTAGTTGCTAATCAAATTGATATCAGTTATGCCGAAATTGCTTTAAAAAAATCAAAGAACAAAGAAATTCTAAATTTTGCTAACCGGATGTTAACTGACCATAACGCGGTTATTAAACAAGCAGTTGCCCTCGTAACAAAATTGAGTGTAACCCCAAAAGATAATGCTGTTAGTAAGTCGTTGTTAGAGGGTGCCGAAAAAACAAAAAAGATGTTGCGAAGGGCATCCCGTAGAGATTTTGACAAACTATATATTGATAATGAGGTTGCTTATCACAAAGCGGTTATTTCCGCGGTTAGAGATTTACTGATACCCGAATCTGACAATAAAGAACTAAAACAGTTATTAGAAACAGTTTTGCCTGCATTAAAGGCGCATTTAGGGCATGCTGAAATGGTTCAAAAGAAACTGTAAAATGATAAATGTAGTGTCTGTTTTTTTTAAGAAGAACCTGTTGTTGGTATTGATTGCTTTGATAGGATTGGCTGAAACGGCCTATTCGCAACATTCAGTTTTGAAAACAAAACACATTGTAGAAATTAAAAATATGAAATTTAACCCGTCAGAGCTTACGGTACAAAAAGGAGATACGGTGGTTTGGGTGAATCGTGATATTTTTCCGCATAATGTCACCGAAACAGAAAATAAAAAATGGACATCGGCTACCTTACAACAAGGTAAATCTTGGTCAAAAGTAATTACTGAAAGTTATACTTATTATTGTAGCCTTCATGTAGTAATGCAAGGAAAAATAATAGTAACTTCGAAGCATTGAAACTATAAAAGCTGATTAAAAGGTGTCATTCTGTAACGGCATTTTGAGGGAAATAAACTTGCCGGCAAGGCGAGAATCTCAAAAAATGTTAATAGGTTTGGTATTGGGCAAATAAGACCTTTTGGCGTTGATGTATATTGAGCTGCGGCCTAAGTACACAAGATGGCATTACGATGTTTTTAGTGCGTTAAAGAAAGCCACTATTAAAAGATTCAATCAAAAGTAAATGTAATACAATGAAATTGTTAAAAATTACTGATAGCAGGGCGTATACCTTATCAGACAATGAGGTGATAAGTAGGGTGCTGTCAGGTGAAAAAAAGCTGTACGAAATCCTTTTAAGGCGTAATAACCAAATACTTTACAGAGTGATAAGAAGTTACTTAAAGGAGGAAGAAGATATTGAAGATTGTATGCAGAACGCCTATTTAAAAGCCTATGAGAAATTACACCAGTTTAAACGTGATGCCAAATTCTCAACCTGGCTAATCAGAATAGCAATTAATGAAGCTTTAGCACGATTAAAAACAAAAGGAAAACATATTGCCTTGCACAAATCAAAAGACTATGTAGCCCATACAGGTATATTAGAAATTGCTGATACCAATCAGGTGAATCCGGAAAAAAAAGTGATTAGACAAGAAGCAAAACAGATGTTAGAAAATGCCATCGATAAATTAGGTGCAAAATATAAAAGTGTCTATGTGCTAAGGGAAATTGAAGGGATGAGCATAGCAGAAGTTTCGGGTTGTTTACAAATATCAAATGCTAATGTAAAAGTACGTTTGCACCGTGCTAAGACAAAAATTAAAGAGAATTTATACCAATCTACGTCAAAAAAAGAACTGTTCGAGTTTGGGTTGCATAAATGTGATAATTTAGTAAAAAAAGTGATGAGGCGGTTATAATCATCTAAAATATATCCAAATTGTAGGGTTTAGCCACACAAGCTATACCGTTAATTTTTCCATTCTAAGGTTTCCATCAGGTGCCTGATATCTTTTTCTATAAATTTTACGGCAGGCAAAATAGAATCGTAATTGGGCTGTACCCTAAAATACAAAGCACCTGTAATAAAATTCTTAGTACTATCGGTAAGGTGAAATTGTATGGGCGAAGCAGCGTTGCCGGTTACTTCGGCAATGGCACCGTATTTTTTATTTTTAAAATCTTCATAAGGCAAGGTGCTGATACCATCAGCTTTGATAGCGTGATTATAAGTGAGTTTTTCTGATTCTTTCAGCAACTTTTTTAAGTTATTTTCTACCGGCCGATACGTAATATTTATAGTAGCTTTTAGTCTTGGGTATTTAATAGTAACCCAACATTTTTCATTATAAGTAGTTATAGCATGGCTTGAAATTTCAAAACTATAAGGGCAATGGCTTGTTGTTTTATGATATGCTGCGGTATTAGTATAAGACAACCTTAAAAAGGCTTTAGGCTTGGGTAAAGTTTCTTCGTTGCAAGAAGCGAATAACAGTATCAGCGATACGATAGAAAATACGTATTTTGAGGCTATACTATTTTTTACGGATTGCCAAATGGGCATTACTATGATATTTATGAATTTATTCGTCATTGGGCAACGTTACTTTAATTTGTTTGATGCGTTTTTTGTCAACCACTTCAATTTTAAAAATATAACTGTTAAAAAGGATTGTATCGTTTTGTTTGGGAAATTTTTCATTAATCTCTAAGATAAATCCTGCTAAGGTTTCAGCTTCCCCTTTTTGTTCTTCAAAAACCGTTTCGTCAATTTTTAAGACTTTATAGAAATCTTTTAAAGCTATCTTTCCTTCAAAAACATAATTATAATCATCTAGTTTAGAATAAGATAAATCGTCATCATCAAATTCATCACTGATATCGCCTACAATTTCTTCGATAACATCTTCTAGGGTGACGATACCCGATGTGCCCCCATATTCATCTACAACGATGGCCAAGTGGTTTTTCATTTCTTGAAACTCTTTGAGCAAATCATCGAGTTTTTTATTTTCGGGAACAAAAAAGGGTTCTCGAAGCAGGATTTTCCATTGAAATGTTTTTTTATCGAGATGGGGCAGTAAGTCTTTGGTGTATAAAACGCCAATAATCTCATCGATATTTTCGTGATATACCGGAATACGCGAATGCCCGTTTTTAATAATTTTTTTAACTACCTTGGTAAAACCTTCATCATCAGCTAAAGCAAAAACATCTGTTCTGGGACACATTACATGTACCGTTTCGGTATTGCCGAAAGTAACAATGCCTTCTAGAATTTTTTGTTCTTCTTTAGTGGTAGCTTCTTCTGAGGTAAGTTCAAGCGCCTGAGAGAGTGTCTCTACAGAAAAATCTGATTTTTTTTTGCCCAATCTATTTTCTATTATTGATGTTAAATTCATCAGCGGAATGCTTAAAAAGCTAAGCATCGCATTCAGTATTCTTAATGGAAGAGCCATAAAAAGGGCAAACTTTAAACCATTTCTATTGGCATAGATTTTAGGCAATACTTCACCAAAAAGAAGAATTAGAAAAGTTACCAATACTACTTCTAATAAAAAACGCGTTGAAACTGTAAAGAAAAATAAGTTGATTGAATAATTAACGTTGCTAAAAAAATACGCTCCTAAATAAGCAAAGAGCAATACAATTAAGATGTTGATAAAATTATTGACTATTAAAATGGTAGCCAATAATTTTTTGGGTTGTTGGAGCAATTTGGCAACCAATTGTAATTTTTTTGATTTTGTTGTAATACTTTCGTCTAAATCAGTTTTAGACAGTGAAAAGAAAGCTACTTCAGAACCTGATATTAGAGCAGATATAATGAGTAAAGCCAGTAGTGCAATGAGACCGCCTATTAGTGGCCAATTAACGGCAATGATTAAAAATAAACTCGAAGGTTCAGGGTCCAATGAATTCTAATTTAGTTAAACGTTAAAATATTTTAAAATGGCAAATCATCATCTTGTTCTTGAGAAGGTTCGCCACTTGTTGCCTGAGGTGTTGAAGGTTCAGTTTTTGAAACAGAAGATGTTGTTTCCGTTGGTTTGGCAGGTGCTGTCAAATCTTTTTTTGTGGTTAAAAACGTCATATCGGCGGCGTGTATTTCGGTGGTATACCTTTTATTTCCGTCTTGCCCTTCCCATTGGCGTGTTTTTATTCTGCCTTCAACATAAACTTTGTCTCCTTTGCTGAGGTACTTTTCGCAAATTTCGGCTAGTTTATTACGAACCACTATGTTATGCCATTCGGTAGTTGTTATGCGCTCGCCGGTTTGGCGATTAGTATAGCTTTCATTGGTAGCCAACGGAAACCGTCCGATGGAGTTTCCTCCTTCAAAATAATGCATTTTTACTTCGTCGCCTAAATGCCCTATCAACATTACTTTATTTAACGTGCCTGCCATTTTAGTTTGAATTTTTATTCAAAGATAATGAAAAAAATTACGCGTTGGTTTTAAAGTTTTCTACAAAATTATGAATTAAAGTCGGTACCGGATATTTTTCAAAATCATTCCAAGAAATACTATTTTCAATTTGGCTGTCGGCGGTAACAATCCAAAATTTGGTAAAAAGGTGTTGATGTGATAGTTTATGAACAATTGCCGAAGTATTATAAAGGGTAACAGTAACGTTCATATTATGTGTAAATGATTTAAATTTAGGGCTTGCAAGTAATTTTTTCAGATGGATTTCATTAGAGGTTTCTATCAACGGAAACTCATATAAATTTCGCCAAATTCCTTTTTCTCTTCGCTGTTGTATTTGCACGTTATGGTGCGAATCTATAATTACCAAGTAGTTAAAAAACCGTTTTTTGACAATACCCTTTTTCTCTTTTACAGGAAGTTCGCCTATTAGTTGTTGCTGTAAAGCCTTGCAGGTTGTGCGTAGCGGACAGTTGATACAATTGGGGTTTTGAGGTTTGCATTGTAGGGCACCAAACTCCATTATGGCCTGATTGTAAATACCGGGCTGTTTATGGTCGATAAGTTGTTGTGCCAGTTGTTTAAATTGGTTATTTCCTTCAGTAGAATTAATCGGAGTGTGAATTCCGAAATAGCGTGCCAACACCCGGTACACGTTGCCGTCAACAGCGGCAGTGGGCTCATTATAGCAAATTGAAGCTATCGCTGAAGCGGTATAATGACCTACGCCTTTGAGCAGCAGTAGGCCTTTGTAATTGCTAGGGAAAATTCCTTTTAATTTAGTTACAATATAGTTGGCAGCATGGTGTAAATTGCGGGCCCTTGAATAGTAACCCAAGCCTTGCCAATGTTTTAAAACAGTTTCTTCCTCGGCATTTGCCAAATCGTAAACTGTTGGAAAAGAAGTGATAAAATGCTCATAATAAGCCAATCCTTGGTTTACTCTGGTTTGTTGCAAAATAATTTCAGAAAGCCATATATAATAAGGATTCTTAGTTTTTCGCCAAGGTAATTCGCGTTTATTTTGTAAATACCAGTATATTAATGTATTAGAAAATTGCATCTGTGATTATAATTCTGCAATAATACTGCTTTTATCTAATTAAATTTTAACGATTTAGCTTTTTGAAATTGATTAAATGTCTTATATTTGCCACCCTAAAATTATACAATTAACAAATTAAAATAAATAATAATGACAAAAGCAGAGATTGTTGCCAATATTTCAGAAAAATCTGGAATTGAAAAGGTAGACGTATTGAGAGTAGTAGAAGATTTTATGAAAGAAGTAAAAGGGGCTTTGGAGAGTAATAAAAATGTGTATTTAAGAGGTTTTGGTAGTTTTATTATTAAAACTAGGGCTGAAAAAACAGGGAGAAATATCTCTAAGAATACAACTATTAAAATCCCAGCGCATAATATTCCTTCGTTTAAACCGGCTAAAGTATTTGTAGAGGGCGTAAAGAAAAATGTTCCTGTAAAATAAATCATTCATAAAAACGTTAGATTATGCCAAGTGGTAAAAAGAGAAAACGCAGTAAAATTTCTACTCATAAGCGTAAAAAAAGAAGTAGACAAAACAGGCATAAAAAGAAAAAATAGCCTTTGCTATTTTTTCTTTTTATGGTATTAATCGTTCATTGAAAAAAGAAATTTGCATCGTGTAAATTTCGTCAGGTTATAGTTTATAAACCTGTAATTATTTTTTAATCTATTTACATTATTATTTGTAGTGTAGATAACAAAACATATAACAGAGTGAAAACAGAATTAATTATTAGATCAAGTTCCTCTGATATAGATTTTGCCTTATTAAAAAATGGTAGGCTTATAGAATTACATAAAGAAGTAAATGATAATAAATTTAATGTTGGCGACATTTTTTTAGCCAAAATTAAAAAAACATTATCAGGCTTAAATGCTGCATTTGTAAATGTTGGTAGTGAAAAAGATGCATTTTTACACTATCACGATTTAGGCCCGCAATTATTGTCTTCATCTAAATTCACTAAGCTAGTAAGCACAGGTAAACTTAAAGAATTCACTTTAAAAAATTTCCATTTTGAAAGAGATATCAATAAAAATGGAAGTATCGACCAAGTTATAAAATCTGGTCAAAATTTATTGGTTCAAGTAGTAAAAGAACCAATCTCTACAAAAGGTCCTCGTATAAGTTCAGAGTTATCAATTGCCGGAAGGCATTTAGTATTAGTACCTTTTTCTGATAGGATATCGGTATCACAAAAAATATCGAATAGAAAAGAAAAAGAAAGATTAAAACGACTTGTAAAGAGTATTAAACCTAAAGGGTTTGGTGTTATTTTGAGAACTGTTGCAGAAGGAATTAAAGTTGCAGAATTAGATAGGGATTTACAAAATTCATTACAGCGATGGGTAAATATGTGTAAGCAATTACCCAATGCAAAAGCACCGGCAAAAGTATTGTCTGAGTTAAATAGAGCTTCCTCTATACTGAGAGATATTTTTGATGATTCTTTTACAAGTATCGTTACAAATGATAAAGCCTTATATGTAGAATTAAAAGAATATTTAGAACGGATTGCCCCTAAAAAAGCATCCATTGTAAAGTTATACAGGTCTAAAATACCGATTTTTGAAAAATACAGTATAGAAAGACAAATTAAAACTGCATTTGGCCGTACGGTTTCTATGCCCAAAGGCGCTTATTTAGTCATTGAGCATACCGAAGCATTACACGTAATAGATGTAAATAGCGGTAATCGTTCAAATAAGGCTAATTCGCAAGCAGACACAGCGTTAGAAGTAAATTTAATCGCTGCTTCTGAAATAGCCCGGCAACTGCAATTGCGAGATATGGGTGGTATTATTGTAGTAGATTTCATTGATATGCATTCTGCAGAACATAGGCATAAGCTCTATGAACATCTAAAGAATGAAATGAAATCGAACCGAACAAAACACAAAGTATTGCCACCGAGTAAATTTGGCCTAGTGCAAATCACCAGGCAACGAGTAAGGCCAGAAATGGTTATCAAAACCAAAGAAGAAAATCCAAATAAAAATGGCGAAGTAGAGGCGCCAATTATTTTGGTAGAAAAAATTGAAAACCAATTGGAAAGAATTGTTAGTAAGCATAAAAAAGTTGTATTGCATACACATCCTTTTGTTGCTTCCTATATTAAACAAGGAATTCCGTCATTGCAAAATAAATGGTTTTTTAAATACAAAAAGTGGATTAAAGTTATACCAAGAGATGCCTACCAATATTTAGAGTATCATTTTTTTGATGCTAATAATAAAGAAATAAGGTAGTATTATATCATATAAAAACCGGCAATTTATTGCCGGTTTTTTTGTTTTAGAACTTTTTAATAAATTCAGATGGCATGGCAGTTGTATCAATATAAGAGTACTTTTTTAGAAACTGATTGGTTGTTTTGTAAAACAGCATTGACCACTAAAACAGTGCCTTTTCTGACAGATTGGGTTTTAAGGGCAAATTCTTTCTTTTGAGGGTTTTTATCAATGAGTAACCTTCCCGTAAGGTCATAAATTTTAAGGTTTTTCATTACTGAACCGGCTCTTAACAATAATGTATTCTCTTGGTTCATTACCACAAAATCAGTACTTGTTTCTTCTTGTGTAGGTGTTTCTTCTTGTGAGGTTTTAGAAAACCGTAAAGTAAATCTATTGAGAAAATTACCGGCTCCGTTAACACTAAATTCGTAATCGGCTAGTTTTAAATCATGTGTAATATTTAATTCGTGGTCAACCAAATAGATATCATTTTCTTTTAAAGCCCCTTCCATTTTGTCGATACTGATTTTATAAGTCATTTGATTGGGGATATAAGTATCGAAACCCAGCTGTACTTTTTTGTCAGCACTAAAACTACCTAAGCCTTGTATGGCATATTTGGTACTGTCTATGGTTGAATAAAAACTTATCCAAGCCGCCCCTACTTTGGCTCCGTCAAAACCTCTGTCTACTCCGTCAGTAGCAGCATCAAAAAAACCAATTAAAAGCTGATTAAAAGCACCGCCGGTAGCACTTTCAATGTGTAGCCATATCCTATCTTTTTCTTGAGTAATTGATTTTTTGGTATTAGAAGCCCTAAAAAACTGTGTGTTTTGCCCTTGTAACCGCATGCTATTATTAAATGATAAAGTACCCGAAGAAGTTGCTTTTACAAAAAACCCTTGTCCAGAGGCAATATTATTTGTAGGTAGTGCCCCTCCCAGATTGGAAGGCGCCGAAGAAGTAGTTACCGTTCCACCCGTTAGATTGTAGGTGGCGTAGTCATTCGCTATGAAATCACCAGTAGTACCATTTGAAATCGCTGTATTGTGTGTCCACAGCCAAACTGTTCCATCAATTATAGGATTGGACACAATAAAATCATCAATATTAATTGCTGAAGGATAAGGGTTTCCTATCAAATTAAATTTATCATTTCCAATGACGTTTATGTCAACAACACCGTTGTTTGGAGCTCCGGTAAAAGTGACTGAATGTGTCCCCCCTGCAGGTGTCGTTCTTGGTGCCTCAGAAATGTAACCTTTGGCTTTTACCATTGTTCCTGAAGCAATATTCCAACTATTATTAGCAGTATTAAATTCAAAAACCCTATTCGAATCAACAGAGCCATCGCCTAAACCTGCCCCAAAGACTTGAGCAATGGTTGTATTAACCGGTGAAGACCAGTAAGTAAAATCTCTAAAATTATGCAAGGCAGTTGATGTTTTGTGCACATTTACCGTTCCGGTAACCGAAATTACTGCATTGTCATTGGTCATTAATAGCGAACCCTTATGTGCTATATCCAAGGTGCCGTTAACCGTTAAATCATTATGTACAGTTATATAATTATTAGCACTAATCGTTAGTGTTCTATTATTGTTTATACTGCAGTTACAAGACTCAAAACTACCATTTATTGCTGTATCATAATTATTATTTAATACAGCCGAGGTAAATGAGTTTGGAAGCCCATTATTCCAGCTTAAACCATTCCACCTTGTGGTAAAAGGGCAATGCGGTGTATAGGCAACAATATTAAAAGCACCCGAGCTTGCATTATTATACGCCCATACTCTAATATAGACTGTCGTGTTTGGCAATCCTGTTAAATTTAGGGTACTGTATAATCCCGCCCCACTATCATCGTCACAAGCTACTAGTGTTAAGGCACCACAAGTACCGGTATAAACAGCCAAACCGGTATCAATATTAGAACCTGCATCTTGCGTTTCAATATTTAAAATGCCTGAAGCGGGTACCAAAGCGGTATACCAAACATCATTCCCTAAGTAATTGGCACAATTAGGTGCCGGTAGTTCACCAGAACTTGTTGCATTTATAGTAGTGCCTGTAACAACATTTTGAGTATTTGTGTTTCCAACAGTTAGGTTTGTAGCACTTGTACAATTATTATTTGGCGGTACAGGTGGCGAAACATCATAGGCAACAATATTAAAATTACCTGTTGATGCGTTATTCCATGCCCAAACTCTTACATGTACAGTTGTATTGGGTAACCCGGTAAGGTTTATTTTTGAAAAAGGGTTGCTTGGCCAATTGATATCATCATTACATGCAATGGCGGTTAGGTTGCCACAAGTACCTGTATATATTTCAATAGCGGTATCGATATTAGAACCGGCATCTTGAGTTTCAACAGTGAGTACACCAGTTGCCGGCACATGTACTGTATACCATACATCATTTCCTCCATAAGTCCCACAAGAAGGATTGGGGAGTTCACCCGAACTGGTGGCATTTACATTGGTACCGGTTACTACATTTTGAGTATTATTGGTACCTACTGTTAATACGGTAGCATTGTTACAATTATTATTTGTGGGAGCTTGAGAAAAAACAAAAAGAGTTTCTAAAAGAAATATAAGTATAAAATATATTTTTTTCATAATATTATTCCGGCGATGTTACAACATTTCAAATGAGAAAAGTTGAGGGTTTAGGGGTTTTTGAAGTATTACTTATTAGTAACAATTTAATTTATCGTTTTCCTACCCGTATTTTGAATATTTTTACAAAATAAAAAAAGAGTAAGAAGATAAATATGATTGAAGAAACGAAAAAAAAGATGGAATATTATTGTTCTTACCAAGAACGTTGCCATCAAGAAGTAGAAAATAAACTAGCAAAAATGCATTTGATTGGTGAAGTAAAACGGCAAGTTTTGTTGCATTTGTTAGAAAATGATTTTTTAAATGAAGAGCGGTTTTCAAAGGCTTTTGCTCGTGGAAAATTTCGTATAAAGAAATGGGGAAAACAGCGCATCATCAGAGAATTGAGATGTAGAGATATCTCTGAATATAATATTGCATCAGCCTTACGGGAAATAAGTGAAAGTGATTATAAAGCAACTTTTGACGAATTGGCTCAGCAAAGGCTTTTAAAAATTAAGGAAACAAATAGCTATAAAAGAAGAAAAAAACTAGCTGACTATTTAGTATACAGAGGATGGGAAGCAGCGATGGTATATGAGAAAGTACTCGAATTGATTCCTTAAAATCACTAAACTGAAAAAGAGCTATTAATTTTTTGTCAATAGCTCTTTTTATTTTATTTACAAGTGTAAATTAATTTAAAATCAATTTTTTCACCAAGCGTTTATTATCAATGCTAACTTGAAGAAAATAGATTCCTTTAGAGATACCTTTCATATCAAGCCTGTAATTGGCATCGATGATATTATTCTTTTGACGGATTAATTTTCCGGTAACGTCATACACTTTAATATTCATATTTTCTCCGGCAGTAGTTGTACGTTTAATATTAAAAATAGCTGAGGAAGGGTTCGGAAAAATAGAAAATTCACCTTCTTCAAACTCATTCACAGCCAAGACTGCGGTAGCATCTATAACAAAATCGTCAATCACTACACCTTCTCCGTTTGTATTTTGGTCAGAAGCAAATTTGAATCTAAAAATAATACTGGGTTCATTGGTAAATGCTGCTAAATCAAAACTGTAATTTTTCAATACCGTATCCCTCCCGGTCCATTGTTTTCCAATAGGCAAAGGCCTGTTAGGATTGATAAAGCTACTATTATACCAGTTCGGGTCAGTTGCAGTACCCAATACTTGCCAAGTAGCACCGTCTAAACTATATTCCATATAAAGTACATCCCAGTCTTTTTCTATATCAAAAGCCATTTTAAACTTTAAAACAGGATTTTCTAATTGTGCCAAGTTATAACATGGTGAATACAAATAAGCAACGGTATTATCAGTATAGTTTCCTGAGGGATTTGTAACATATCCAGAAGTAACAATATTATTAAAACTGGTTGAGGTAGGTGCTCCGATTTCCCAAAGGCTGTCGGCCGTCCATTGATCGGTATTCACATTTTCAAAAGTATTGATAAATTGCCCTACACCACTTTGATTGATGGTAAAAGTACTTGAAGATATATTGTTAAACTGATTGATATCGTTAGGGGCAACTACTTCAAAATTTAGTGTGTGCTGCCCTACACTAGGGGCTGAAATATTAGGTAGGCTAACTGTTGTTGATGCATTGGTTGCCAATGAACCCGTCCAGTTAAAGGATTGAACTGAACCCCCATCAATATCATAATTAACAGTAAACGAAGTGATTGTATTCAAGCCATTGTTAAGTACGTTTATCGACGGAGCAAAACTGCCACAAGAGACATTATTTTCGCTGTTGGGGGCACTTACTTTCGTCAAATCTAAATCTGTAAATGCGAAAGACGGAATGCTAGATTGCCAAACACTTCTACCGTAAGTAGCCGCTGTAATTGTGGCATCAAAAGGATTAATTTCTAAATCGGTAACAGCTACATTAGGAAGATTTGTAGAAAATGTTTCCCACGTATTGGTAGCATCATCTCTGTAATAAACTCCTAAAGCAGTACCTACATAAATAGAATTATTGGGGCTCCCCATATGATGTCTAATTACAAATTTTGACTCATTAGGAAGATTGTCGGTAATATCAGTAAATGTTTGTCCGCCGTCAGTAGATTTAAAAACACCGCCACCTGTTTGGCCACTACTGGGAAATTGCGGGTTTGAACCTCCGGTAGTTACCCAAATAATATTGCTATTGGTATTATGTACTTCAATAGAACTGATGGTTGTTCCACTGATACCTGTTTGAAAAGCAGCTCGTGTTGAAAAAGATTTTCCTCTATTGGTACTTTTGTACAGTGTAAGACCTCTTGAAACAAAAATGATATTATTATTGCTCGGGTCTATTTCTATAGTTTCTATATCCCCTCCGAAGCTGTGATTAGAGATTTGAATCCACCCTCCATTTGCAAATTCATATAACTGGCCATAGCCGGCATATAGCTGACTTGCTTTATTGGCTACAAGAGGTGTTACCCAATGTCCGCCACTGTCGTTAGTGCCTGTTTCTTGAGATGGTGCATTTGCAATAAAAGTACTACTTACGCCATTATTAGTTGTAATGGTTAGCCCTCCACCAAATTGTGAAAATCCATAAAATGTACTTTCGTCATTGGGGTCTGAAGCTGCATCCATACCATCCCCTCCATGATAATTATGCCAGTTATTATTAATTAATGAAAACCCGCCATTATCTTGTAGCCCACCTGCTAATTTACTTGAATTTTGCCTAGATACCGATACTTTGTAAAATTGGCTGATAGACATGTTAGTCGTTAAATCAGTAAAACTGGCACCATTGTTAGTAGACCGGTATACACCACCATCAGTACCGGCATATAAATTGCCGTTATAATATCTCAAGAAATGAATGTCTGCATGGGTAAATGATTGATTCACAGTTTGCCAATCATTAATTTTAACAAAATTATTACCGCCATTGACAGATTTCCAAATGTCAAGTACTCCTACAAAAAGTGTGTTTTCATTAGTTGGAGATACGCTAAAAGCCAAATCATACCACGCTTGTCTACTTCCGAAAAAGTCAGTATTTTGATTCGTTTTAGAAAAACTGGCACCGCTATTACTCGAAATATAAACCCCTAAAAAAGCCCAACTTTTGGTGGTAGCTAATACATATACTTTATCTGGAGCTGCAGGAGTTACTTCAACGGCTAATCGTCCAATTTGATTTGATGCCGGCAAGCCATTCACTACTACCGAAAAAGTATCCCCGCCATTAGAAGAAACATAAAATCTATCATTTGATACTGCATATATCGTATTTGGGTCACCCGGTTTTAATTTAAAATCTTTAATATTACCGGCACGTTTTAAAATCCATGTATTACCTGCATCGATAGATTTGAATAAACCACTTCGGTTTGCTACCCAAATAGTATTTGAATTTGTAGGGTCTATCAAAATTTCATTGCTTGAATTAGGATTGCCTGATAAACTTCCGGTTTGGTTCCAAGTAACACCTCCATCGGTTGATTTTAAAACCCCAACTGAAAATGAATCACCGGCATCATCATCACCGGTAGAGATATAAATAATTTGAGAATTATTAGGGTCAACGGCAATGCCCGAAACCCCAATTTGAGGGATGTCATCGGTTAAAGGGGTCCAGTTAACGCCGTTATTAGTAGATTTCCATAGGCCTCCGGCAGGAGCTCCTACATAGATAGTACTGGCATTATTGGGGTCAACAAGAACAGTATTCACCCTGCCTTGCCCACTGTTGCTAGATTGTGAAAAAGGGCCTTTTGAAACCCAGTTGCTTGCTACTTTGGCAGATTTTTCCATCTGCTTTTTTTGTTTCCACGCATCCCATAAATATTCTACAGGAGCAATAGTGCCATCAGCTTGTAAATATTGACTCCAATGGTATTCCCACCTTTTAAAAGGTTTGTAACCACTTCCTTTTTTAGCAATATCTTTAGTAGCAAAGTATTTTTCAAAACTTTCAACAGTTTCTTTAAAAGTCACTTTCTTAGCACTGCTTTTTGCAGCGTCATCATTCGAAATTGTGAGCGGTAATTCTTGAGCTTTTAATACAGTTAGCGAAAGAAAAAATATGGGTATTATGAGTAATTTTTTAAGCATAAATTAAATATTTGAATTAATCAGGGCATCAAATGTAATAAAATAACTTAAAAATTGCATGTTTTGCAATAAAAATAGTATGTTAAATTAGTCGTTTTGAAGTGTTTTTAACTCGGCTTCTAATTTTTCTTGCTTGGTAATATTATTAATCTTAGAATTTAAAGCCGAAAAAGCGTCTAAAATATTCTGAATTTCGGCTTTGACTTCTGTGGGGTCAATAGCATTGATGGTTGCCATATCTGCCAATCGCAAGGCACTGTTGTTAAGTACATTTATTCGGATACCAATGTCATGTTGTTTAAATCTTTCAATTTTTACAGAATCTTTTAATTGTTGGGTAAGTGTTGATAATTCTTTAGATAGGTTTAAAGCCTCATCGGGCGATATACTGTAAAAATTAGTAATCAACTCATCTAGTTGTTGATACTCTTTCCAGTTTTCAATTTTGTTTTTAGCATCTGGAAGTAGTATTTCTCCTATGCTCCTGATATCTTTTTTATCCTCAAAAGTAACCGAATCTTTGATAGTTAGCGTATTTTTCTTCTCAGAAAACGCCTTCTTTTTGCACGAAAAAACACTAATAATAAGTAAAAAAAAATATAAAAATTTACGATTTATCATGTACTTATAAGTTGATTGTCATAACAAAAGTAATAAATAAAGTTTTGTAAGCATTTAGCACTTTTTATTTTTATCTTTGCTCACCTTTTTATAATTATTTAATGAGTGATACAATACTTATTTTAGGAGCATGTGGACAGATAGGGACAGAGCTCACTTTAAAATTACGTAAACTTTACGGAAATACCGCCATTATCGCTTCTGATATTAGGGAAGGCAATACCGAGTTGATGCAAAGCGGGCCTTTTGAAATATTAGATGCAACCAATAAAGAAAAGATTGTTGAAGTTATTGAAAAATATGCGATTTCTGAAGTGTATTTAATGGCGGCAATGCTATCGGTAACTGCAGAAAAATATCCTCAAAAAGCATGGAACCTGAATATAAATTCATTACTTCATGTTCTTGATTTGGCGAAAGATAAATTGATTAAAAAAGTATTTTGGCCAAGCTCAATTGCAGTTTTCGGTACTACTACTCCTAAGCAGCATACACCTCAAATAACGGTTACTGAGCCTACAACGGTTTACGGAATTAGTAAATTGGCCGGTGAACGCTGGTGTGCATATTATAAAAGTAATTATGGGGTAGATGTGCGAAGTGTACGTTATCCGGGAATTATTAGCTGGAAAACAAATCCAGGCGGTGGTACTACAGACTATGCCGTAGAAATTTATCACAAAGCGATAACGGATAAATTTTATAATTGCTTTTTAACCGAAAAAACGAGGTTGCCAATGATGTATATGGATGACGCTATTCGGGCAACTATCGCAATGATGCAGGCAACATTGCCAATACATTTCTTTTCATATAATATTGCCGCCATAGATTTTACACCCAAAGAAATTACGGCAGCCATACAAAAACGCGTACCCGATTTTAAAGTTGCCTATTCGCCTGATTTCAGGCAACAAATTGCTGATAGCTGGCCACAAAGCATAGACGATACACAAGCTAAAAAAGATTGGAATTGGCAATATGAATTTGACTTGGAGAAAATGACGGATGTAATGCTCAACAGTTTAAAAAAGAAATACAATTCTTAAAATACCACTTCAATTTAGTGTTTTGTAAGTTTCAGGGTTTTGGCTGTCTAATGTTGCGTATATATGAATTTTAACAAATGAAGGATATAGTAAAAAATAGCTTAAAGAAGTCAATGACTTATCAAGCGTACAGGCAATTGGTTGTTGATTTACTAAAAAAAGGGAAATCTACAGGAGAAAAACAGTCAGACGATTTATTGAATTACAGCAAGCTGAATAACAGTAGGATGAAACGTTTAGACAAAACCTTTAAATTGTCAGAACAAGCTAAAGAAATTATCAATAATTCTGATAAAAAATATCATTGGATTGTGTTAACCGAAAGTTGGTGTGGCGATGCGGCACACTCATTGCCGGTTATCAATAAAATAGTAGAAGCCTCAGGGAATATTGAATTGAACATTGTGTTACGTGATGAAAATGAAGCACTGATGGATGCATTTTTAACTGATGGTAGCAGGTCTATTCCGAAATTAATTGCCTTAGATGCCTATACAAATGAAGTAGTTTCTACTTGGGGTCCAAGGCCATCAGAAGCAACTCAAATGGTTAAAAATCACAAAGAAAAATTTGGAAGCCTCGATGCTGAATTTAAAAAAGACTTACAAGTTTGGTACAATGCCAATAAGGGCGAAAATATAGAAAAAGACATTGTAGATATGTTATGTGTTGCTGCCGATTGCATCTAAAAAATTTTCGATAGTGATAGCATCACTTACTGAAAAATTACCAATTTTAGTACGCCGTAAAGCAGACAAATGTGCACCTGACTGCAAGGCAATTCCGAAATCATGAGCTAATGAACGGATATAAGTACCTTTGCTGCAAACCACTTTAAAATCTATTTTCGGGAGGTTAATAGCAGTGATTTCAAATAGGCTAATAGTTATCTTCCTTGACTTTATTTGAGTGGTTTCTCCGGCTCTAGCCAATTCATAAAGGCGTTTTCCATCTTTTTTTATAGCTGAAAAAATAGGTGGTTTTTGATCGATTTCTCCAATAAATTGTTGTGTGGTATTTCTGATGAGTTGTTCAGTTAGGTGCTCAGTAGCAAAGCGGTTATCAATTTCGGTTTCTAAATCATAAGATGGTGTTGTAGCTCCAATGGTAAAGGTTCCGGTATATTCTTTTTGCTGTGCTTGAAATTCTTCGATTCTTTTGGTGAATTTACCCGTACAAATAATAAGCAAGCCTGTAGCCAGAGGGTCTAAGGTACCGGCATGGCCAACTTTTATTTTTTTTAGGTGGTACTGTTTTTTAATTGCCCAACGCAACTTGTTTACCACTTGAAAAGAAGTCCAAGTTAACGGTTTATCTATCAACAAAACCTGTCCGTTTTTAAAATCTTCAACAGTCACTAAACACTGAGTTTATAAATAAAGAAGTGGATGATGAGCAAGGCTGTTCCCAATACAATCCTATAATATCCAAAAATTTTAAATCCTTTGGTACTCAAATAATTAATAAACGATTTGATGGCGATTAATGCTACGATAAAAGCGATTATATTACCGATAATAAGATAATTAATTTGGTAGGTACTCAATTCGAATCCGGCTTTATAATAGTCGTATAATTTTTTTGCAGTAGCGCCAAACATGGTAGGTACTGCTAAAAAGAAAGAAAATTCGGCGGCTGTTTTTCGGTTGAGTTTTTGTGTCATTCCTCCAACGATACTCGCCCCGCTTCTAGAAGTACCGGGTATCATTGCCAAACACTGAAAAAAGCCGATTTTCAAAGCGGTAGCATAATTAATTTGGGTATGTTCTAAAGGCTTCTCGGCAGTGCTTGTTTCGTTTGCTCGAAACCAATCATCTACTTTTAATAAGATAACTCCTCCGATAACTAATGAAATGGCAACGGTCACCGGGCTTTCAAGTAGCTCGTCAATCAGGTCATTTAACAACAACCCCAATACGGCTGCCGGAAGAAATGCCACCAATAATTTAAAATAAAAATCAAAACTTTGAAAAAACCGTTTCCAATACAATACCACTACAGACAAAATAGCACCTAACTGTATAACAATGGTAAAAAGTTTTGTAAAATCATCATTGGCAATTTTCATAAATGAAGAAGCAATAATCATGTGTCCTGTTGAAGAAATTGGCAGGTATTCTGTAATACCTTCAATTATCGCAAGGATAACAGCATACAAATACGTCATAAATTATTTCTTTGGGTTGGCTAAAATAGCATAAATTTCTATTGCTAAACCAATGAGTACTAAGGTAGGGGCGA